>FLSB01329201.1_pt1 | contig 41830 bp, 33 predicted proteins | sample 1550551 | NCBI WGS metagenome assembly FLSB01 (sample SAMEA4031774, study PRJEB14383) | metagenome | biome: human; feature: oral; material: saliva | place: Philippines | collected 2014 | reverse complement strand
ATTTTATCAGTTTCTAACTCAAATTCCTTGCAGAAATCATCCGCAATACAGAAAATTTCAGTAATTTTGTCCTTGGTAATCATTGTTATGTTTATTGTAATTGTTTGATTTTCAACCATAAAGTTACAAAAATATAATGAGATTACCAACTTTTTGCAGACATTTCTTATCCCGAGTTCAGGTTGATAGTATCCGGCAACAGCCAGCATTATACATCTGCAGTGACCGAGTCCCGATAAATATCAGTGCTGCCTGATGAACATTTGCCGTGCAAGGCAGCCATCAGCGTAATGCCGTATATGATAGCGAAAGGAGTGGAACGGCCTTTTCTGCAGATGTGCTGATACCCGGCACATCTTGTGTTGTCGGCAGACACCAGTCGTGTTGACGGTCCGCTCCATGCCATATATTGTCTGGAGAAGAGCTGTGTGGGCAGAACTTATCTGAACAGGGGGCTTTTCCGGAAACGATGCGAAATGGCCAGTTTAAAAGAAGTCATGGGAAATCTTGCGGTTTGAGTTTTATCGGACAGCATCAGATAAACATAAGTGCTGGAAAAGGGAATGTATGGTCTCGGTAAACCATCAGCCCCTCACGTCAAGCCCATACGCTCTTCACGATAGCCATCTGCGCATTTAACGGAAGGGCCTGGAATATGCCGTTCGCCTGTAATCTGTTTTACAGGTAATTTCAGATGTCCTCTTTGAGTATGTATTTCTTTAAATCATCCTCAATGACTTTTGGAACGGCTTCTTTGCCCTCATAGGTCTTCATCATCTTACCTTGGTGGATGTATGCCAGAGTCTCGCAGATATCGGTCAAGGCAGAGATGATGTGAGAGGATATCAGGAATGTGCTTCCCTCTCTCTTTCTTTTGACTATCCAGTCTTTCAGTATGATGACACCTGCAACATCCAATCCGTTGAAAGGCTCGTCCATGATATAGAAGTCACACTTCTGCATCATCAGTGCCATGAGCATCAGACGCTTTCTCATTCCCAAAGAGTATTTCGACGGATAGCTGTTCAACGGAAGATTAAACAGCTTGTTGTACTGATTGATTTCTTCACCGGTACACGGAAGATGGGCAGCTTTCAGGCAGAATTCCAGAAACTCCTTGCCGGTAACCAGCGGGTAAAAGTAAGGCGTATCGGGCAGATAACCTATCCTGTAATGTTCTTCCATGATGACGTTGCCCTGATAATGTTCCAGGCCCGCAAGACACCTGAACAATGTGCTTTTGCCGGCACCGTTCTCTCCTACGATACCATACGCTTTACTTTTCTCTAACCGGAGGGTCATGCCATGAAGAATGACAGACGAGCCGTATTTCTTCCTTATATTGTTTATCTGAATCATGCTGAATATTTGCTGTAGACCATAAAAGATAACAGAAGGGTGGTGAACGCAGCCAAGGGAATCATCACGGTCTTCATATATCCTACGGCATCGACCATGAACAAAGCTGATAGCACAATCATGATTACAATCGGATTGTCTATTTTGAAATACCTGATAAGTTCCGACTGGAAAAGAAAGAGCGTAGCAAGGATATATATCATGACGACTTCTCCGATAACAAGAGCGTCAGCTTTGTGTATCAGGAGGATAGCGAAGAAGGGACATAGCAGTGCGAATGTATTCCCGACGGCATATATTGACTGTAAATGAATCATTCTCAAAGGGGAAGAGTAAAACATCAGATGGCTCTTCCTGACAGGCTGACAGATGAGGAATCCAAGCAGATATACGAAGAGCAGTAGTGTGGCATAGGTGATATTGATATTATGGTACAGCAGCCCCATGCAGGATGATAATATCCCCAGCAGGTAAGGGATAAGCAGCGTCCTCATACTGCCGGCATACTGATAAGAGCCTTTCAGCAGGAAAGGATAAGTGAACATTGTGAACTGCAACCGGGGTCTAGGCAACATAGGCAGGACAATCGCTATTGCCACACAGACGAGAAGTGGCACCCAATAGAGGCGGAGCGCACAGATAGCTATTAATGGAGTGGAAAGAAGGACATACTCTGCCATCAGCAGCCTCTTCTCACTTCCGTACAATATCTGCAGGAGTTCCCTGTCGCCTCTGCTATAATGGAATCCGGCCACGAGAGCGGCATCAACCAGTATGATATTCGTCTGCGGAGCCAATGACAGTATATAGAGCAATAAGCCTGCGACACACAGCAGAAGGACAGAGACGATTATTCCAAGTCCCTTCATCAGACGGTAAACGATTAGAAGCTGTAATTTCAGGAAATTCATGTGCTTTGACCGGATAGCAAGGAGTCGGATTCTACCTTGTCCTTTATGAACCATTACATTGATGAGACCAAGGAGTGAAGCCGTTGCAGGCTGTCTTCAGAATTTTGACAGTGAACCGCTTTCTTTACTCTTGATGATTAAGAATTTCAGACAGAGATACCCTAAGAGCAAGTATAATCCATCATTGCAGAGAATGACCGTCAGGGTATTCGGTGTCAAAGATGATCCACGGAGCAACAACTGCTGTATGGCCGCATTCGCCTCTGCAAAGGGGAACAGCAACGTGAGTGCTGTCTTGGAAGAGATAAAGACTGCCCCGTAGGTCAGGATACCAAAGACGATGGAGGATACCATGCTGTAGAATGACGATATGCTCTTGTATTTTAATGCCAGTGAGGCGCACATGATTCCCAGACCTATAAGGGAGAAGATGGATATGAGAAACAGCGGAAGTACAGAGAGCCATTGGATGAAAAAAACCGCTTGCACGGAAGGGACCAGAAGAACGCAGATAAACAGTGTGAGAACGGACTGGATGATGGTAATCACACTTGACACAAGCCCCTTGACCAGAAGTAATGTAAAGAAAGATCTTGAATTGAGATACAGCTGTTCTATTGTTCCCTGGACAGTCTCCGACACGATGGAATCCACCACGGAGATGAAAGAGTTGTTGGCGATGAGCCAGATCATGAACGAGCAGATAAACGCCCATGTCTTGACCTCCGGTTTCCCCCGGAGGAGGACATGGGAGAGCAATACCATGAGCACAGCCCAGAAGAGAATATTGAACAGCGTGTTGAATTTATACCTGAAAGTCAATTTGATGGATTTGACAAACTCTGCCTTCAAAAGTCCCCAGAAATATATCATGATGAATCAGTTTAAATAAAAATCTTTTAGGTTCTCTCCTTCTATTTCCACGCTTGTCACCTCGTGTCCTTTTTGGTTCAGTCTGTCGATTTCCTTGCCCAATAGGAGTGCAGTGGTGAGAAGTCTGATTGTACAATAGAGGTCGTGCCGTTCCAGAATTTCATATCTGGCGGCCTGTAACTTATCAATATCGGGATGCAGGATTTTAAGGATGAAAGAGTTGTCGAAGCTCGCTGTATCTTCTTTCCTTTTCATGACTCCGTCTTGCAGCTTGAATATCTGCCGAGCGGTGCGTTCTATGAAGTTAAAGTCATGAGAAGTCATGATGATCAATCTGTTTGAAGTGATTTCCGGGGATGACAGGAAACTGCTCAGCCCGAATGCACTCTCAATGTCCAGCCCAAGGGTCGGCTCATCAAGGAATACGACGGGGGTGTTCATGCTCAGCGCACAGATGATGGCGACCTTTTGCTGCATCCCGCGAGACAGATTCTCTACCAGCTGATTCCTTTTGTCGTATAATCCTAATTCGTTGAGGAGTTCCTTGCTCTGACTACTTACGGCATTGAACGGGATGCCACGCACGGCGGCGAAATACTTTATGTTTTCCCATGGCGTCAGCTTGTAGTAGATGTTCCGGCTGCCTTCAGACAGCAGCGCAAAGGTCCTGTTCTTTTCTTCCTTGCTCATTGTCTGTAGGTCTTTCCCGAAATATTCTATCTTCCCCTCTTCATAGTCCAGCAGGTCTGTGCAGGATTTGATAAAAGTCGTCTTGCCTGCTCCATTCGATCCCAGGATGGCGACAACGCCTTTCTCCAAAACGATATTCACATCTTTCAGGACCTCATTCCTATTGGATGAGGTCCTGAAAGTCTTTTTCAAATGATGCACGGAAAGTGCAGTTGTATTATTCATATATCTCAAGTATTTCTTGTCTGATATTTTGAATAGTCTCATAATCTTTAATTTTTAAAAGTTATTTTTAGTTATTTCAAAGCAATACAAAGTTATTGTTTAAAATCTATAATACAATAAATTCCCGTTTATTTTAATTATAATTAATTAAGCCGTTTGGGTTAGAAACAATTCACCTAAAACAAATTTTGCTGTCATTAATGTCATTCTAAGTAGCCACCTAACTCATTCTTCTGCAGTAGCTTTGCATGAAATGTTAAAAGTGACAGCAACTTAAAACAAAACTATTCTTATAAGATATGTAATTGTTTTGTTCTTGTATTAGAATGGTCCTTGTCACTCCATATATCAGAAGAACCTTAGGTAATACGATAAAATCCATTTCTATTCATAAAGAAAAGCTAATAAATACCTATTTTTGAGTATTGTAGGGTTAGTAGATTCATCCTATCTTTGCAAATCATGGACTTCACGAATAGGATAATAGCGTCTATTGTATTTTGCGGACTAAGTATCAATGGAATTGCACAGACACTTACAGGTTGTGTTGTGGGGAAGGATGACCGTAAGCCTATAGCCTACGCATCAGTCACATTGAAGGAAAATCGCTTGTACGCTTTTACTGACGAAAAAGGTTGTTTCACGATAAAAAACGTACCAAAAGGAAAGTGTACTGCAGTTATCTCCTGCCTTGGTTACGCAGAACAAACAGTAGTTGTCACCATTAATAATGATGGTGCCACACTCAACGTGCGCCTTGCCGAAGACAATCTTCAACTCGATGAAGTACAGGTTGTTGCGCATCGAAAGAAAGACGAGATAACAACCTCTTACACCATTGACCGTAAGACGTTGGACAATCAACAGATAATGACTTTGGGTGATATAGCCCAGCTTTTACCGGGTGGTAAGAGTGTGAACCCTTCTTTGATGAATGATAGCAAATTGACCTTGCGAAGCGGTTCATCAGAGCGAGGCAATGCGTCGTTTGGTACAGCCATTGAAGTGGATGGTGTTCGTCTGAACAACAATGCGATGATGGGCGAAACGGCTGGTGTGAGTACACGTGGTGTCAGTGCTTCTAACATTGAAAGTGTGGAGGTCGTACCCGGTATTGCCTCTGTAGAATACGGCGACCTCACCAATGGTGTAGTAAAAGTGAAGACCCGTAGAGGTAGTTCGCCTTTCATCTTGGAAGGAAGTATCAACCAACACACCCGCCAGATAGCCCTTCACAAAGGATTAGACTTAGGCAAGAATGCTGGACTTATCAACTTCTCCCTTGAGCATGCACGCTCTTTCTCGGATGCAGCATCGCCTTATACCGCTTATCAACGTAATGTACTGTCACTGCACTATATGAATGTCTTTATGAAGAAGACACAGCCTCTGACCTTGGACATTGGGTTGAATGGTGGCGTGGGAGGCTATGATTCGAAGGCTGACCCTGACCGCAACTTGGACAGTTATTATAAGGTTAAGGACAATAATGTCGGTAGTAATGTGCGCCTTGACTGGTTATTGAACAAGTCATGGATAACCAATCTGAATTTTACAGCAGCCTTCACCTACGCTGACAAACGCTCAGAAAGCTACAGCAATGAGAGTAGTAGTTCTACACAACCTTATATCCACACTTTGACAGAAGGATATAACATTGCAGAAGACTACGATAAGAACCCTACTGCCAATATCATTCTTGGTCCTACAGGCTATTGGTATCTGCGTGGTTTTGGCGACTCCAAACCATTAACCTACAGTTTGAAGCTAAAGGCTAATTGGAATAAATCATTTGGAAAGTTCCGCAACCGCTTACTTGTTGGTGCTGAATGGACAAGCAGTAGGAATAAGGGAAAGGGTACACACTACGAAGATATGCGCTATGCACCGACATGGCGTGAATATCGTTTTGACGTCCTACCCGCTTTGAACAACACGGCACTTTATGCCGAGAATAAGCTCTCAATGGCTATCAATACCAAACAGAATGTTGAACTGACAGCAGGTGTACGCGAAGATATCACCTCAATTCCCGGCTCAGAATATGGGACAGTGGGTAGCCTTTCACCACGTGTGAATATGCGCTATATGCTTCGCTTTGGACAAGATAGCTGGGTGAATAGTCTTAGCGTGCATTCAGGATGGGGAAAGAGTGTGAAACTTCCAAGTTTCCAAGTACTCTACCCTTCTCCATCTTATCGTGATATGTTAGCATTCTCATCTACCAGTGACGCTAATAATCGCTCTTATTACGCTTACTACACCTACCCTTCAAAGGCACGGTACAATGCTGACTTGAAATGGCAATATGCCAACCAATGGGACTTAGGAGTGGAGCTGAGAACGAAGATTGCAGACATCAACCTTTCATTCTTCCATAGTAAGACTTTCAATCCTTACATGGCAACAAACACTTACGCACCTTTCACCTATAAGTACACATCACCTGCTAAACTTCAAGCGAGCGGTATTGCGACGGCTAATCGCCTCTTTACGATTGACCCACAGACAGGTATTGTGACAGTAAGTGATGCCAGTGGTGCGAAAGCCCCAGTCGTTCTCGGTTATGACGAACGTAACACCTACGTCACCAACACAAAATATGTGAATGCTGACCCATTGAGTCGCTATGGCTTAGAATGGATTGTAGACTTCAAACAGATTAAGGCGCTCCGTACACAGGTACGTGTTGATGGTAAGTATTATCATTATAAGGCACAGGACGAAACGCTCTTTGCAGATGTTCCAGTAGGTCTGAATACACGTCAGTCAGACGGTAGACTCTATCAATATATTGGTTATTACCGTGGTGGTGCAGCCACATCGACCAACTATACGGCAGATGCTTCAGCCTCAAACGGCTCTGTCAGTGGTCAAGTAGATATGAATGTCACACTAACGACACACATACCAAAGATTCGCCTTATCGTTGCTTTGCGTTTGGAAAGTTCACTCTATACTTACAGCAGAGCTACCAGTAGTCGCGGATATGTTGTCAATAGTGGCAATGAATACTTTGGTGAAGCATACAATGGTAAGACTGAGAATCAGACAGTTATCGTCTATCCAGAGTATTACAGTACATGGGATGCACCAGAGACATTAGTTCCCTTTGCTGAGAAATTACGTTGGGCAGCAACGAATGACAGAGGATTATACAACGAACTGACACAGTTGGTTGTGCGAACCAACTATCCTTACACATTGAATCCGAATAAGTTGAGTGCGTTCTGGTCGGCTAACTTGAGTGTAACAAAGGAAATTGGCAAACACGTATCTATATCGTTTTATGCCAATAACTTCTTTAACACACTTGCTCAGGTACACTCTACTCAGACAGGACTTGAAACAAGTCTCTTTGGTAGTGGATATGTTCCGAGTTTCTATTATGGACTTTCATTAAGATTGAAGATATAATGAGAAAGATATTTTGTTTACTTGCAGTATGCATGATAACGCTGTTAGTTTCATGTGCTGACTATGATGAAGGACTTGATGTAGTCAACTTTGATGTGAAGTTAGAGTTTCCAAGTACATACGACGGCTCGTATGAAGGCTTACGTGTAGAGTTACAAGATGCCGTGGCAAGCACCTTCGTTGATAGTACAGACGCTGAGGGAGTAGCGCATTTCAATGTTCCTTCTGGGTTGTATAAGGTCAGCAGCTCTGCAAGAAAGGAGACCACAGACTATCGCTACTTCTTCAATGGTGCCAAGTCGCAGGTAGTCGTTGCAGTAGACTCTCCTCGCGTAGTAACCTTACCATTAGTAATGTCGAAGAAACGTATCGTAAATTAAAAGAGAAATAAAGATAGTATAAATTAAAAACAATGTTTATGAAGAAAATAAGTTTTATAGGGCTTATCGCTTTGACACTGTCGTTCATACCCCTTAGTGGCTTTGCGCAGACAGTACAAGAGAAGATAATCACCTGCCTTGTATTGACCGAGACGAATGGTACAAAGACCGAGTTTGCTTTGGATTCATACCCTGTTATAACCATAGAAGGCAACGACCTTGTTATTACTTGTGAGGGTAAGAAGTTATTAACAGCACTAACAGGCGTGCAGGACTACCACTTCATTGAGAAGAAGGTGACAACAAGTATTAGTAGTGTGCCTTCTAATGACCCAAAGAATGCGTCTGTTTCTCCTCAATTCTCTTTCAGTAATGCTGAGGTTAGTGGATTGAAAGCAGGTGCAAAAGTGGCTATTTACAATCTTAATGGTACACAAATCAGCTCTGTAACAGCAGATGGTGAGGGACGAGTTGCCCTTGATTTCTCGTCTTTACCTAAGGGGGTCTACATCCTCCGCACACCAACAAAGAGCTTTAAGTTTATGAATAAGTAAGAATAACATTAGAAATTAAATAGAAAAAGATATGAAGAAAATATTACTTCTCCTTGTTGCTGTATTTGCTTTCATCAGCAACATCAACGCACAAACATGGAATATGGTTGTGACACATAACGATGGTACTGTCCAAGTTATCAAGGCATCAGATGTAAAGAACGTTACCTTCCAATTACCTGATCAGAATGCAGACCAAGTTATCATCAAGGAATTGTACACAACAGGTGTACCAATTGAAAACGATCCCAAGAATTTCTTCCAGATGGACAAGGGTTTTATCCTGTACAACAATGGTGGTAAGACAGCAGTAATCAGCAACTTAGCTATTGGTATATTAGACCCCTATAATGCACACTCTGTTGCGAACGCATGGTACAGCACAGGAGCGACAGAGCCTTCTTACGTTTCACAGGGCTGGGTTCCAGCAGCTTGTGGTATATGGTACTTCCCTAATTCATTGATTATCGAGCCTTATTCACAGGTTGTTATCTGCTGTATGGGGGCAATAGATAATACTAAGACCTACCCACAGAGTATCAACTATGCCAATAAAGACTACTATACTATGTACGACCCAGAGTCTGGTTTTAAGAATCCAAAATACTATCCAACACCAGCAGACGTTATCCCTACCAGCCAATACCTTAAGGCAGTAGAATATGGACAGGCTAATGCTTGGCCACTTAGTGTAACTTCTCCTGGCTTCTTTATCTTCCAAACAAAGAACACAACACCTGCTGCTTTCGCAAACGATGCAAGTAATATCACATACGCACCAGGCAAAGCTCAGAACAAAATAAATGCTGTATTGAAGGTCCCAACAGACTGGATTATTGACGGTGTCGAGGTTTATGAGAAAATTAATGAGAGCAAGAGTAAGAAGCGTTTCGGCTCTGACGTGGATGCTGGCTACGTCATGCAGACTGTCAAACTTGGTCATAGCGTATATCGTAATGTAGACGTTGAAGCTACAAAGAAGATTGAAGGCAATGCCGATAAGCTGGTTTATAACTATCAGTACGGTGCAGATCCAAGTCATATCGACGCTGAAGCATCTATGAAGAATGGTGCAAAGATTGTCTACATGGACACAAACAACTCTACTGCTGACTTCCACGAGCGCAGTCAGTTCTCACTTAGAGACAAGTAAAACAGATGATAAAAAAACATAACCTGTAAGATGAGATATAGGTTCATGACACTTATACTGGCAGGGGTAACCCTCTCTGTCAGCCTCAACGCACAGGAGCAGGCTAAGGATAGTCTGCTCCATCGTGATTTTAGCTTCGTTGCCAATAGCGATGCATGGCTGGGAAGTGACAATGCTGCAGCTTTGACACGATTTAAGACAAAGAACATTTCCTTGGCTGAAATCTATGCACAATATGGCAAGGGAGGCTTTGTCAACTATGATGCGTCACCACGTACCGTGCAGGCGGGTGCTAACGTGTCTTCATTCTATCGACTAACAGACAAGATTGTCTTGTCGGGAAGTATGCGTTATGACAACTTCTCTGGTCGCAACATGACTGGTTCAGCATTCATACAAACCCAACGTCTGCCGTTCGATATTGTCGAAGACTCGCTAAATAATGCTGGCACAAAGCATCGTGACACCTATAATCTTATGGGGGCATTGTCTTGGGAGATATATAAAGGACTTGCCATTGGTACAAAGGTGGACTTCACTGCGGCAAACGTTGCTAAGTATAAGGATTTAAGACATAAGACGAAGCTGATGGATTTAGCCCTTACCACAGGCGTCTATATACCATTACAGCCTTTTAGTCTTGGTCTTGACTATACTTACCGACGGAACACAGAGAGCGTAATCTTTAGTACCTACGCTTCAAATGCACAAGAGTTTACGTCTTATATCAACTATGGTCCGTGGATTGGTAAGACGGAACCCTTCAGTAGTTCGGGCTTTACAGACAGCAATAGGGAGCAACCTATGCTCAATGAATATCATGGATTAGGTTTACAACTTGGCTGGGAAATCCTACCATATCTCTCATGGTTCAACCATTTGGATATGGCTTATCGCAAGGGTTATTATGGTAGGAAGTCACCCTATACGATTGTTCACACCAACCATCATAGCCATATTTATGATTACCAGACACGCCTAACTTTGAATCTTGACAAGCAGATACATCATCTTGACTTTAGGTTCTCAAGTGAGAACCTTGTCAACGAGATGAATGCTTATCGTTCTAACAAGAATGAACAGGGAGCCTACTTCTATCAGTATCTTGCCCCTGTAAAGAGTGCCAATAAGGCGTGGAATGATGTGCATCTTGGCTATACAGGCTATTATGGCGTTATAAACGAGTTATCTCTCTGGGCGGTAGAAGCAGGTGCGAACATCGCACAACGTAAGCAGACTGGCTACAGCTATCCTTACTTCCGACGTCAGGACATCCATACTACAGAGGCTTATACAAGTCTTACGCGTAACCTTCTTTTCCGCAAGGGGGTATTGTCATTAAAGGCGGGCTTTGCCTATAAGAAGGGAAAGGGTGATGCTTTCGAGGATGGAACATTAGCCAAACCATCTGACAAGCAGAACGGTTTTCCTACGATGGACGTACTGATGTATCGTGAGTATAAGTATCTTACAGACCCACAATACTCCCTCCAGCTTGGAGTTAAATATTCCTTTGTACTCCCAGGCACCAAGATGAAGACCTACACTGCCTTCGACTTCACCCATCGCCATACCAACGACGGCAACGCTTATCTCATAGGAAGGAACTATTCAACGGGCAGACTGACCATTGGTTGCACCTTCTAACAGTCTTATTGTTGGTCCGCACGAATGGTGCTAAGCGTTCACACAAGTGGTGTTGAGCCTCCGCACCACACGTGCGGAGTACTTAATAGGGTGCAAGATGCTGTTAAGGCGAAAACAACTCACCGATAGAAAGACATTATCCTATAAAGAATAAAATCAGACAGACATAAAAGAATTAAAAAAGGAATCAATCACATATTATGTTAATGAACAAAAGAATCATCAATGCGCTTGTGCTCCTGCTCCTCGTGACAGGTGCTATGGCGCAGAATGTCACTACCGACAACAGCTTCCACATAGGTAAGTTGAAGAACGGAATGACTTATTACATACGCCACAATGCTAAGGAGAAAGGAATAGCCGACTTCTACATTGCACAGCGTGTGGGAAGTATTCTCGAAGAACCTAACCAAAGAGGATTGGCTCACTTCCTTGAGCACATGGCTTTCAATGGTAGTAAGAACTTCAAGAATACCCCATCTTCACCAAGTATCGTGCACTGGTGTGAGGCACATGGTATTAAGTTCGGTACCAACCTCAACGCTTACACCTCCGTTGACGAAACGGTTTACAATGTTAGTTCCGTACCTGTAAAGCATGAGGCAACTATCGACTCTACCCTACTGATCCTTCATGACTGGAGCCACTATCTGGACCTTGATGACAAAGAGATTGACAAAGAGCGTGGTGTCATTCATGAGGAGTGGCGTACTCGCCGTGCTGGTATGGCTTCACAACGACTAATGGAAGAGGCTTTGCCGATTATCTATCGTGGTACGAAGTATGAAGACTGTCTGCCAATCGGTAAGATGGAGATTGTTGACAACTTCCCTTACAAGGCACTTCGCGACTATTACCACAAGTGGTATCGCCCAGACCTGCAAGCAATCATCGTTGTGGGTGATATTGATGTAGACCAGATGGAGAAGAAGATTCAGTCTGTCTTCTCTGCTATTCCAATGCCTGAGAATGCTGCTCATCGCGATTACTTCCCTGTGAATGACAACGACAAGATGATTGTAGCATCACTAAAGGATTCAGAACAACCTATCATGCTCGTTACACTTTATATGAAGCGTGAGGCTACGCCTGATTCAGAGAAATCTTCGGTAAAATATCAGCGAGACGGATATGTTGACGACTTGGTTTCTTATATGATTGGCGAACGCCTTAACGAGATGCAGGACAAGAATCCAAAGCCTTGCTTGAGTGCTTCTGCACGTATGGGTCAGTTCTTGATCAGTCGTACAAAAGATGCTTTTGTCCTTTCCTTTGGTGCTCGTCAGGAAGATGTAAAGGGTTCTTTCGATGCTGCAGTGGGTACGATAGAGCAGATTCGTCAGCATGGGTTTACTCCGTCAGAACTTGCTCGTGCCAAAGCTTTCCGCCAGAAGGTGATTGACCGCCAATACAATGAGCGCAACGACCGTCGCAACGCTTATTATGTGCGTCGCGCAAAGCAGAACTTCCTCGATAATGAACCCATCACCACCGAAGCATACGACAAGCAACTCGACGACCAGTTCTTTAATGAGGTAACACTCGACGAGGTCAATGCGGCTATGCGTGAAGCTATCACAAATAAGAATCAGGTGCTTGTTGTATATGCACCAGACAAAGCTGGCGTAAATGTTCCCTCAGATGCGCAGTTTGAACAGATGGTTCTTGATGCACAGGCAAAGACCTATCCTAAGTATGTCGAGAAGAAGTTGGACGATAAACTTATAGAGACCTTACCGAAGAAGGGACGTATCAAGAGTGAGAAAGCTGGCTTGCACGGAACAACGGAAATCACACTGAGCAATGGTGTGAAAGTTTACTTCAAGAAGACCGACTATCAGAAGGATGCCGTAACGCTAAACTTCTTTGCAGAAGGTGGTTCTTCCCTCTATCCTGTTAAGGACTTGATCAACACTCAGTTTATCTCAGCAGCTGTAAAAGAAGGTGGTGTTGGCCGCTTCAGCGCAACAGAACTCAATAAGTTCTTAGCTGGCAAGACTGTTCGCATCAACGCTGGTGTAGGCAATGAAACACAGTCTATCAGCGGTAATTCCTCTATCAAAGACATCCGTACACTCTTTGAACTTACTTACTTGTACTTTACAAACTTACGTCGTGATGACCAAGCTTTCCAGTCAGAACTCAACCGTATGCGCTCTTTCCTCACCAATCGTGAGGCAAGTCCTAACGTTAGCTACAACGACTCTATCGCTGCCATCGTTTATGGTAATTCGCCACGTGTACAACCACTCAAGGCTGCATCACTTGACAAGGTAAGCTATGACCGTGTTCTCGAGATTTATAAGGAGCGTTTCAGCAATGCTTCTAACTTCAAGATGATTGTCATGGGTAACATTGACATCGCTCAGTTGCGCCCTCTCTTAGAGCAGTACATTGCTTCGCTGCCATCAACTGGTAAGAAGGAAACCTTTGCGAAGACTTATCCTGACGTGCGCAACTGCAACGAGACTCACCGCTTTGAAAAGAAGATGAAGACCCCATTGGCACGTGTAACCGTCTTCTACACATGGGACGAACCTTACACAGCGAAGTCTGATTTAGAACTCGACGTCTTCAAGCGTGTATTGTCTATCGCCTATACCGACTCTGTACGTGAGGAGAAAGGTGGAGTGTATGGTGTGAAACTGCAGCAAAGTCTAAACGCAACAAGTAATCCTCACTCTCTGTTGAAGATTGCCTTTGATACCGATCCAGACAAGTATAACATGGTTATGCCAATCATCACAAAGCAGATTGAGCACATTGCCAATAAGGGTCCAGAGGCAGTAAGTCTGCAGAAGGTGAAAGAATATCTCTTAAAGCAGTATGACCAGTCTTCTGTTACCAATGACTACTGGCTCTACGTAATATACAACCAGCTGCGCCACGGAGTTGACTTTGACAAGGACTACAAGGCACTCGTGCGCAACATCACTGCTTCCGACATCCAGCGTATTGCCCGCAACCTTATCAACAGTAACCGCCGAATAGAAGTAACGATGCAGTCTGAAAAGGGAATGTAAGCCATTCTATATTATAGATTGCACAAAGTAAACCTACTTAAAACAGCCATATCGAAGCCGGAGTGCTTTGATATGGCTGTTCTTCTTTGCTATTGGTGTTCGAGAGGATTTATCTTTGACCTTACTAATATAACGTCTACTCTTTGAAAGATTTTCGATTTCCTCTTTATCTGTGTGGATTTATATTTATCTACTACTTCGTTGTTGGTACAATACCTGCATCAGTATCAGAGTTATGAATACGTTGGTTCACCTCAGAACCGTGCTTTCCAAAGTTCAGGTTGAAATGAAAGTCTATGCCAAAAACTTTACATAGATTTTTCGACCATACCATTTGATTATAAGGAGCAAGATGGGAAAGATTTTCTACAGACATTTCATAACGTGAACTGAAGATGTTCTGCAACTGGAGTTCTACACCCCATTTTTCTCTATTGTACCCAAAAACTATACTATGTGATTTCTCATCTTTGTTAAGTGTCTCCCCCCACAGTCTATGAAAACTTGTCTCAAGATTGGCGCCTACATACCAATTCTTGTACATTCCCATTAAGTTGGCACGCAAACCCCAGTTGGTATGTGTATGCGTATAAGTATTACCATTGCTGATATAGCGATTGACAAATGGGGTTAATTGAATGGATATATAATCCTTCCAAGGTTGTACTTTTAGGTTTATTTGAGAGTTCAGACGATGGAAGCCTCTTTGATTGGCATAACTCCTAACATAGAAGCCATTCGAATAGGTTGTTTCTTCCATATATGGTTTATCATCATAGCTATAACGAGTAAACCATTCTGCACTAATATACTTTGTTCCTACGCTAATTGACAGTTCATTAGAGAAAAATCTGACCGCCTGTAGATTTGGATTTCCACGGCGTATTTGGTAAATGTCTATGTGTTGTTCAACATCGCTTAACTCGGCAAGTGAGGGTGCGTAGCCTCCCATGTAGGCTTTATAACGTATTGACAGATAATTGTTGAAATGGTACCCCAGCTGAATAGTCGGGCGAAATATATATTTCACCTGTTTGGCATTTCCTTGGCTAACATAGGTTCTCATAGCACCTACACCTACCATATAATCCAGTTTCCCTAACTTTGAAGCCCATTCTCCAAAAGCATAACTCTCACCTGTATTCATCTTTACGCTTGAGGACGTGTTTCCATCGTATGCATTTTTTGTGTACATCTGCTGATGTCGCAGACCGAATGACAACCGCGAATCCTTGATTTTCTGCTCGTAAATAACCTCAGCTATAGCCGAATATTTATTACCATCAACATGGGAAGATATTTCCTGTACAGAATTTCCCTGAGATTGGCGATATAAACGGTCGTTCTTAGTATTGATATATGTTCCTATCAGGTCAAAGAAAAGATGCTTATCCTTGGTAAACTCATGTTGATAATAAATATCTAAGGATGGATTGTTGCTCCTTGACTTGGTGCGGTCCATGATATCGAATGTGTTGCTATTCTGAATAAGTTTGGAATTTCTATCAAATACCGCATGAGGCGTATTGTTATATAAATCACGAAAAGTAACACTCAATATGTTTCCGCTATTTATGTAATCGTATCCTATGGATAGATTGATGTTATCATATTGTGCCTTTGTCTTTTGCCCTATCTCATAGTTGTTGATACTGGGTGTCGTTGCATTGAAAGCCTCCATGTTTTCACGTAACCAGTTTATATCACGCCGATTCCAGTTTATAGACGTCTTAAAGTTTGACTTACCTACATGATAATTACCCGATAGCTGATAATCTCCTATACCTAAAGGGTTAATAGTGTTCATCAACTCTCCGGAGATACTTCCTCCATTCTTCTTTTCCTTTAAGATAATATCAATTACGGCAGCTACATTTCCATATCGTAAACCAGGGTTATCATGATATTCTATTTTCAACACATCTGCCGGCAAGAGAGCCTTCACCTCCTGTATCTCTGCCTTTACACCATTAATACGCAACTCTACTGCATCCCCCATTGTGGTAGTCACCTTACTATCAAGAGTATTTACTGAAATGCGTGATAGCTGAAGATGCTGCAACAAACTTAAACCATTGCTTGATGTTTTTTGCTGAAGCAGATTAGGGATAATAATTTGTCGGTCAACTTTTTGTATTACGTTATTGGCTGTCACGGTCACGTCATTAAGCTGCTTACTCTCTGGCTCCAACACTATTGTGCCCACCGATAGATGCTTAGAAATGTTTTGGCATTTAATTTCCTGTGTAGAATACCCTACAAAGGATATCCTTATTCTATAGCTCTCTCCTTCATGCGTATTCAGCTCAAAGCCGCCATTCATATCAGTTACCACTCCACTAATCATCTTATTTTCGCTTTCACGAAACAACGAAACCGTTGCAGCTGGTAATGGTTGTTTGTTTTCATCTACGACCGTTCCCGTAGTTTGTGCTGCAAGAATACCATAGCAGCCAGACATGAGCAACGTGAGAATTTTCTTTTTCATAAACATTATATTATTTATTATATGTATTGTCTTATTATAATTTTGGAGTCAACATCATGATATGGCGACAACTTTTCTTGTCTTTCGATGTTGCAAATGTAATTCTTTTTTTTAATTTTCACTACGCAAAAGTGTAATTCTTAGTTGTTTGCTTAAATTTAACATCAAAGTGTGATCATGTTGCTTTATAAATACAATATTCACATAATTTCTTTTGTTTCTTGATTTATATGGCAAAAATACGTCTTTTCCAAAGATCACCTATCACACTTTTGTGTAAATTTGCTCCTCTCTCTTTGTTTTTTACACTTTTGTGTAATTCTCTTGTGATATTCTGCATTAAAAATGTACTTTTATAGAAAATAAAATAGAGGAGTTTATTAAGAGGAGTTTATTAAGTTGAACATATATGACAGATATAAAAGAATTCTTTATAGCGTCGAATACTATAAGCAATGCACCAGATTATGATTCAAATGTACTGTCCACATTGATTCATACAGTAGAGTCCTTTGCACGTGTAACCTATCAGAGCATTTATTTGATAGACTATTATAAGCAGGAATTTCTTTATGTATCAGATAATCCTTTGTTTCTTTGTGGTCATACAGCAAAGAATGTGAAGGAATTGGGATATAGTTTTTATTTAAAATATGTACCAGAGGAAGAATAAAAAATGCTTGTTGAGTTGAACAGAAGTGGTTTTAAGTTCTTTGATACTTTCGACAATGTCAGCCCGTTTTTTTATTATTATGACTTAAAAAGATATGAACGCACAAAAAGTTTTATCGGACACCAATAGTTTTAAAAGCATTTCCTAGTAAGCCATTTTAGGCTTACATAACAGCAGACTAAACCTCTTCTAAACAGGCGTATAACATCTCTCGTTATCGAGTTTATAACCCACAAGAAATCAACGTATTACAAGCAGCGTTAGAGAAGATGCCCTTCTTGCCTCAAGAAGGGCGTCTTCTGCATGCAAGAAGGGCATGTTCTTGAACGTAGAAGGGCCTCTTCTTTCTGCTTCCTCAGCCCTTCTCCGAATAGAGAGGGGAATGATTACCGAGGTTACCCCTCCTTTGTTACTTGTGTCTTAATGGGGTTGTAACATTGGCTTGCCCCCATCTATAGGTAATCTTTAACACCCCACATTCAACACCCAACACCCATCTTTAGCAATAACGTTCTGTGTTCTCTGTCGGCCAGAGGCCATCTGTGGACTCGAAACGTGGATGGAAAAGTTCTGTTATGTCTGTGCGCTCTGTGAGAGAAAGAATTACCCACCATTTCGTCTGCCCGTTTTCTCATAAGGTGGAGAACTCTCCCTCTCACAAAAGGTAATCTTATTTCTCACAGAGCTATACTGAGTTTTGCATACAAAAGGAGAAACAAAAACAGTCATATTAAGCATAAACTTGCCTTAATATGACTGTTTTGTTTTATAATGATAAATAAAATACGGAGTAATGTATTGCACCTAAATAATTCCCATTAGGCGGAGAACCGTTGGGGTAAGCAGGGCGGTGAAGATACCATTTAGCGTAATTCCTAAGCTCGCAAAAGCCCCATACTTACTGCTATATGCCATGGCGGTTGATGCACCCACAGCATGAGAAGCTGCTCCCATAGACAGTCCTTGAGCAATAGGACTCTTCACATGGCCGATTGTCAATGCTTTGAAACCTACCAACGCACCAATAATACCAGTGATGACCACCACGGCTGCCGTAAGAGAAGGAATACCTCCAAGACTCTGTGTCACCTCCATTGCGATAGGTGTTGTGACAGATTTACTTGCCAAAGACAGTATAATGAACTTCGGAGCATGAAAGTATTGCGCAACCAAAACGACACTCACGATACCTACCAAGCAACCTACAAGCTGAGAGAGGACTATCGGGAGCCATAAACGCTTTATCGCATCAAGCTGAAGATAAAGCGGTACGCCTAAGGCAACAACGGCTGGCTTGAGCCAGAAGTCAATAAGTTGTGCATCTTGTTTATAAACCTCAAAAGGAACACCCGTCACCTTGAGGTAAACAATGAGAAGTATTATCGCTATCAGAATAGGATTGAGTAGCATCCAACCTGTACGCTGCTGCAGTCGTCTAACATAAAAGAAAGCTGCAAAAGTCAATGCGAGAATAACGTACTGATTGGAGAAGATGTCCTTACCATCCTGTATTAGGTCAATGGTTTGACCAATCGTATCATTCCATGAACCCATTATTCTTCCTCCTTATTATTTATACCATCCTGACCATGTAACGCCTTATCCATAACGATACGTTCGGACTCTTCAATGGCTTCTGCCTCCTCTGCCTCCTCCAAAGCCTTTTTCAGCTTCGCTGCATGAGAACGATGATGGAGCAAGTCAAGCGCCATCAGTCGACGTTCAAACTTAATGACGAGTTGGTGCATGTGCCCAGTGACAACCAATACTAAGACCGTACTGACAACTGTTGCCATCATTATCGAAAGCCAATAGTCCTTGATAACGTTGAGATAGAGTATTAAAGCCACCCCAGGTGGTACAAAGAAGAAACCGAGATTGGATATTAAAAGCTGTGAAAGGCGTTCTACCCAACCTAACTTTACCCATCCCAACTTCAAAAGAAGTGTAAGGATAAGCATACCAATAATACTGGACGGCAGTTTGATTCCTGTTGCCCAAACAATCACCTCTCCTAATGCTAAGCATCCGAAGATTACAAAGAATTGTATTGCCATGTATAAAAATTATTATTCAATACGACCATCAAAAATGATGAATTGAATAGTTATCGCTTTATAAGTGGGTGCAAAGTTATACTTTTTTTGAGTATCACGTATCGAAATTCCCTTTTTTATACTTAAAAAGGAACTATTCTCTGATATTTATCAAATGGTTAACCCTCGTAATCGGAAAATTTTATGTAAGTTTGCAAGTGATAATATGCTATATAACGTTCGTAATGACAGAGACAGACAATAATTTATACGATAAGAAACTACGCCTTACTATCAGATTTAGCAGAAATAGTATGGCTCTTGCCGTGGGCGACCCGCAGGAGAATGGTACACTCGTTTATGAGCCATACGACATGAATATGGGTATCTCTATTGCTGCTAATCTGCGTGAAGCATTCAAAGTTTCGGAATTACTGCAGAGTGGATACAAACGCTTATTAGCAACCATTGACACCCCTGTCATGCTGATGCCTACAGACGACTTTGGTACACAGGACATTGAAACACTTTATCATCACACCTTCAAGAGGCAAGGTAATGAGGAAATTCTATCGAGTATCCTTCCTGATCTGAACGCTGTTGCTGTCTTTGCGATTAACAAGGACCTTAAACTTGTTATCGACGACCATTTCAAGGATATCCGTTTACAACCACTTATGCAATCGGTATGGACCCATCTCTATCGTCGTTCATACGCCGGACCACGCCGGAAACTCTATGCTTACTTCCACGACAAGCGTATGGAGGTGTTTAGTTTCCAACAAAACAGGTTCCGTTTTAGCAATTCATACGAGGTCACGAACGAACATGATGCCTTGTATTTCCTTCTTTATATATGGAAGCTAACAGGAATGGATACCGAGAAAGACGAGCTATACCTCGTTGGGGACCTTCCTTATCAAGAGTGGCTCTTGAAGAAAGCTAAGGAACATCTAAAGTTCTGTAGAGTCCTTGACCAAGAGGTCTACTTCAATAATAGCCAACTGGCTAAGCGTTCTGAGATTCCTTACGACATGAAGACTATCTATCTGGAATAGAAGAAATAGAGAAAGATTAAGGTATCAAATAAGTTAAACCACTCACATCTTCGATAAAAGACTAATGTCTTAACTCCATTTCACTCCTTAACTCCTTAACTCCATTTCACCCCTAAAAAAGAAACTATGCGAATTATAACAGGAAAATATAAAGGCAGACATTTTGATGTTCCACGTAGCTTTAAGGCACGCCCTACAACAGACTTTGCTAAAGAGAATATCTTTAATGTCATCAATGCTTACGTGGATTGGGAGGAAACAACTGCGCTCGACCTCTTTGCTGGTACGGGTAGTATATCCTTAGAACTCTTATCACGTGGCTGCCGTGAGGTGATTAGCGTTGAGAAAGATCGTGACCATGCTCGCTTCATCAGTCAATGTATGGAGAAGCTCGGCACCGAAGACCATATATTAATCAAAGGTGATGTGTTCCGTTTCTTAAAAAGTTGCCATCAGAAGTTCGACCTTATCTTTGCTGATCCACCCTACGCTCTGCCCGAACTGCAGACTATCCCTGACCTTATCTTCCAATATGACTTATTAAAAGAAGATGGTCTCCTTGTCTTCGAACATGGTAAGAACAATGATTTCTCCGCTCATCCCCACTTCATCGAACACCGAAGCTATGGCAGCGTGAACTTTACTTTGTTTAGATAACAGACTTAAATCTGATTCTACCGAAATATGGAGTGATAAACTAAAACTATCATATAATAAGGCACACAGAAGCATTAAGCCAACCATATCACAAAGCCTTTCAGCCATTGTTGGGTGTTGGTTGTTAATTGTTAGGTGTTGATGAATAGCAGAAAGGCTCTGTGATATCTGTCGTCGCTTGCCGACGTTTGTGGGTTCCCCCTGTTCGCAGAAAGGCTTCTGTTCATCTGTGAAAATCTGTAAGAGATAAAATTCCCAACAATCCTCTTCCATTCTTTCTCTCACAGAACTACACAGAAGAACAGATTTCACAAAGGCGCACAGAGACATTAAGTCAACCGATAACACAGAGCCTTTCAGCCATTGTTGGGTGTTGGGTGTTAATTGTTAGGTGTTGATGAATAGCAGAAAGGCTCTGTGATATCTGTCGTCGCTTGACGGCGTTTGTGGGTTCTCCCTGTTCGCAGAAAGGCTTCTGTTCATCTGTGAAAATCTGTGAGAGATAAAATCCCCAGCGAGCCCCTTACATTCTTTCTCTCACAGAGTTGCAGAGAAGAAGGACTAAACTTAGGCTGTACCCAGATTTCTGAAGAACAAAAAAACTTGCCCCTTAACACCAACAATGGCGCCAGGGGCAAGAAACGAAAATTAAATTACCGATGTATCGTCATTGATATCACATCAATGGCTTCCCGCTGGAAACATAATTAAAACTAAATTAATCAATTCAGTATTATTAAAACCGAACTTTTTTTTCTTTCTAATAGGGCCTATTGGCCTCATTAGGCCTATTAGGCCAATATCCTTTCCTATCCTTGGCCTGCTACTGGGCCACTTCCTCCTCCGTTCTTTTTCTTATCCTCCTTCTTATCCTTGTCTGCTTCCTCCTTCTTCCTCACTGACTCGTAGGAGTTTGCGGCAAGCTCACTCTTCAATTCTCTTCCGGGCGTAAAGACCACACGCGGCTTAATCGTCTCGGTCTTGAAAGCCTTTTCCGTAGCAGCCCCTTCGCTTGAAAGTGTCAAGCGCATCGTGCCAAATTCTCCCAACTGCACGCTAAAACCGTCACGAAGATAATGAGGCAGACAATCCATAAAGTTCGCCAGTACGTTTTCAATGTCACCACGTGTCAGCGAAGAACGCCCCGCAATGTCATGAGCGATATCCCGCAGGGTCTTCTTCCCCACATTCACAGGACTTGCATAAAACTTTCCAGGACCTGTCTTTGTGCCTGGTTTTCTTCTTTCAATCAATTTGATTTTCATTGTGTTTAAAATTTTATTAGTTATTACTTACTTCTGCTGCATTCGCAGCAACACGTCTTTCATTAGTTTCGTTTCTTATACCGAGCATCATTAGCTTAAGTAAAAGCGTGTTTATTCACTATTCAAAAGAAACAAAAACCTCCGTAAAGCTTGGAAAACCCGCACGATGCGGAGGCTTAAAAACACATATCAGGTCAGAGTAAAATTTCTAACGAGTCGGAAGAAAATTTCTAACCCGTTAGAAATTTCTCGCTAACACGTTCCCCGTAAACTTCTAACGGGTTAGAAATTTTCTTGCAACCCGTTAGATTTTCTCTTATCTCTCATCCTCCCTTTATCCCGTTAGACTCCCTCCCCTTTACTTCCCTTCGGTCAGTGACCGTTGGTTTGGGGAGGGGTTTTAAAAGGGCAAGCGCACGGACTACTCGAATGTGCCGACTATGAACCCGGCGAAGCGGTGGTCTATGTCTATGTAGACGGCATTTCTGAAAAAGTACAGGCCGTACGCATGGTCGCTGGTCCCAGCGAGAGCACTTGACGACCAATAGTAGCCGAATTTGCTAAGGAGGTTCAGCTGACCATGTACGTAGAAACCCAAGGCGGGCAGGTAGAAGTATTTGTCTGCGTCGGCAGCGGAAGGAAGAGTCTGAGATACAGACCAGCTGTCTCCAGTGTTTTCATTACGCCAATCAACACCATCGGCAGCAATGTTGCTGTTGTAACCGCTTATATATGCCTTTTTCTTAAACCACATGCCACCTTTATATAAATGCCCCATAGTGGTCCATAGTTCGTCTCCGTCCCAACGGGGATCGCCTTTGGCAGCGTACCACGTTATCTCGTTCACGTTGGGAAGACCTGCGCAACTATGAGTAGCATTGATAGGTGGCATACTGTTGGTTTCGTTGTGCCAACGATTGTTAGGGTCACTGTTGCTCTGGGCGTAGTTGCTGGAAGTTGTTGCGCCTGGAAGAGCTTGATCGATGGTTGGCTGACCTATGCCTGCTCCCAAGTTCTTTGTCCATTCGTAACCCTTCCAGTATTGTTCCTGGGCATCCCACATGTAATAATGGTTGCCATCGTAGTTGCGGATGTTGAGGTCAGCCTTCATATCGTAGTAAGTGTTAGAAGCGTAAGCTGTGGCAGGAAGAGTCTTTGTAATAGTACCCTCTACATTTGTTACTACGTCCTTTACCCAATAACGTACCCTTAAAGTATGAGTACCTGGCTTAATCACCATGTAAGCACCGTTTGTGGTTAGGCTGGCGCTGTTGTTGGTTAGTGGAAAGCCGTTGTTGTAGCTGCTGCCGCTTGCTGCGTCTTTTGTTGTTAAGACTATCTGTTTGCCGTCTGTTACTGCAGAAGCGTCTAAAGCACCTGTTGTTGGGTTGACAGTGTAGGTCTCGGCGATATCGTTGTCGGAGCTTACCTCTACCTTAGTTAAGTAACAGCTTTGTAGAATTGTGTTACTTGTGTAAGGCTGGAAAACCAAGTAAGCTGGCTGATGCTCTAACTCGAAGCTAAAAGCCTTACCTCCTAAGGTTCCTGTTGCAGTAGCAGTACCGTAATCGCCAGCGGTGCCGAAGTGTTCAGTATTGTCAGGAGCTGTCTGGCTCTGGGTGGTTGAGATAGTTACTGAGTTGCCGCTGCTATTCTTGCCCAAGTAATAAACCTTATAACTGCTACTTGCAGTAAACTTGCCTGGAACTTTATACTTAAAAGCAGCCACCTTGCTCGTAGGAGCGTTCGTACTCTTCTGCAATACGCCGTCGTCGTCCTTTACGTAGATATAGTCGTCTGCCTCCCAATAGAAGTTACCGCTATTATAATCCAATGAAGTGCGGGTCTTATTCTCGCCCCCTGCAACGAAAGTAGTTAAGTTCTTATTTGTTTCCTCGTTTGGTTTCGTTGGGTTCTGTGCCACGTCGTCTTTTGTACATGAGATCAAAGCCAAGCTTAGGCTCAGTACGACGCCCAATGACTTTACCCCTGACAAAAGGGAGTTTTGTTTCATTGTCTTTTTCATCTTTCTTGCTTTTTCTTTGTTCGTTTTCTTTCTTTTGTTAATTATCCCTTTAGAAATTAGTCGTCCCATGATGGAGAGCCATCGTTGTTAGATTCCTCACTATTCCCATCCTCAAAGTGTTCATCACTCCATAAGCCGAAGGATTTGGCTTGAGCTGTAGGGCCAGAACCGTGGTTTGCCTTCTTGTGCTGGCTCGGAAAGGACGTATCCATGAGATAAGTCGTTTCACTCATCTGAACTATCAAACACTTTGGTGCAGAATAGTTCTTCTTTTGTTTCTTTTTCTCCATTGTCTTATCAATTAAAAATAGTTATTATTTCGTGCTTAATTTCTTTTTATTTCGTTTACGTAGGGACACAAAAAGCGAACAAAGGAAACTCCGAAAAGTCCTTTGTTTACAGGGGTTGCACGGCACGCCTCGCGCGCGTATGCGAGAAGAAAAAAGTGGGGAGGTTAGGCCTGGCCTATATGAGAGAGAGAGAGAGAGAGAGAGAGAGTACAAAATTATTTGGAACTACCAAATAATTTGCAATATTTTTTCTGTCTTTCTTCGTTAAAGAATCTAATGCAGCACAAAGCGTGTCTGCGCCTTTATTTCCTAATAAAGTGCAAACATTTGCTGAATTAATATTCTTTATGACTCTCATCGTTATTACGAGTTAATTTTATTTTAACTGGCCGCAAAGGTAGTGAGAATATATGAAACAAACAAGAAATTAGCTAAAAAATATAAAAACATTTATTTCTCCTTATTCTATACACTGCCTCCGTAGTCGAAAACAAATCAGCAACAGTATTTATTTATAAGAGAGCTATCAGCTTAATCTTTCATTGACCAAAGAACATAGTAGAATAATTTGAAGAAGAGAAATTATGCTTAGAGCCTTCATCGGTTTATCCATATAAATTCAGTGTTTCCTTCTCCTATATCATAAAGAAGGCTTTAAGGTTTCTTACCTTTATAATAGTGGACTCAAGAGTCTTACTATTGATTCCCACAAACGCTGTAGGAAGGAACGATGCGTAAGGTTTCGTACATCCTCCAGAGCAACACTCTCCTCTTGATCCCTTAGGAAGATAGCTTTCACTTGCAGCGCTATCTCCTTGTCATAGAAGAAGGCGTTTGCCTCAAAATCGTTCTCAAAGCTACGGAAATCGACGTTAGTAGAACCGATAGTAGCCATACTATCATCGGCAACAAGGAGTTTTGAATGGTTAAAGCCAGCCTTATATAAATAAACTTTTACTCCCGCTTTCACCGTTGCTAAGACGTATGTGCGTGAAGCCCACTCCACTATCTTTGTGTCAGTCTCGTATGGAACCATCAATCTGACGTCTACTCCCGACAAAGCGGCAGTACGCATCGCAAAGAGAATAGGGTCGGTAGGTAGGAAATAAGGTGTTTCCATATATACATATCGCTTCGCACTGGCAAGCACCCTCACGTAACCTTGCTCAATCTCTGGCCATAAACTTGTAGGACTACTGGTTACTATCTGAATAAGACTATCATTCTCAGCAACCTTACTGACAGGATAATAAACATGGTCGGTTATCAACTCACGACTCACAAAGAACCAATCAACCAAGAAGGCACGTTGCAATCCATATACCGCAGCACCTGTTATCTTAACATGCGTATCACGCCAAGCTAATTTCTTTATCCCTTTCACATAACGATTGGCGATATTCATACCACCAATAAAGCCCACTTCACCATCAATGACACATATCTTACGATGATTACGATAGTTCACCTTACTTGTAAAGATAGGGAAGTGAACCGGCATAAAGGCATAAATCTCAATTCCCTCTGCACGCATACGGTCGAAGAAACGGTTCTTTGTTTTCCAAGAGCCCACGTCATCATAGATGATACGAACCTCTACTCCTTGTCGTGCCTTATCAATCAACGCATCGGCTACAATCTGCCCCAAGGGGTCGCAGGAGATGATGAACGTATCTAAATGGATGTGATGTTCAGCCTTACCAATCTCCATTAACAAAGAAGGAAAGAACTCGTAACCAGAAGTATAAATCTCTGTTTCGTTGTTCTTAAATGGTAACACCCAGTTCTGGTTCATAAAGAGATTGATGAGTTCACGATACTCATGAGGCAAATGAAGCCTTTTCTGCTCTACAAACTCCAGCATGGAATGCTTCGTCAGCTGGTCCATACTATACTGCCATATCTTTCGCTCCTTACGAGTTGTCTGACCGAAGAAGAAGTAAAGAATGATTCCTAACATTGGAATAAAGGTTAGCACCAACATCCAAGCCATTGTTTTGGCTGGCTGTCGGTTATCCATCAATACGCGCACCATCACCATTATGACGATAACAACGTAGATGACTAAGAATACCCAATGTACGTAAATCATCTTTCTCCTCCTTTTCTTATCATTCTATCTTGGGAGTATTCTCCCCTTCTCTTCCCTCTTCTTTCTCTTTCTCCTTCTCCCTCAACTGCTGTATATGAGCCAACTGGCTTAAAGCAAACTCCTTGTTTTCAGGTGAAACAAGCATGTTACGCAAAAAATCTTCAGCCTCATCCAACTGCATAGTCTTAATTAACATATAAGCTTTTCGGCGTTGTAGGAAGTTTAAGAACGACTGAGGCATAGGGTTCTCACCCTCTTCATAATCGTTTGCTATCTCCACGTATCTATTAATCTGCTCACCTATCTGCATAAACGTACGGAAGTCTCCCATATTAACCAGGCAATTCACGTATGTCTCTATTTGTTCAATACTATTTGATTGAGCACTATATGCAAGGTAGTAATGGGCCCGCTCATACTGATGTAACGCATTATAGCAGAAACCCACCCAGAAAGCAACATCAAAGAAAGTCTCCCGTTCTCTCTTCTTTAGCTTATGGAAATCAAGTTGAAGACGCTTATAAACATTCTCTAAATAGACCACAGCCTCATAGTAACGCTTCTGTCGATAGAGTACCTTACCCCGATAGATATACTCAGCAGTATTAATATTAACAATGTTAGCTATCAGCAACTGCTCATCCGTTAGTTGTTTCTGTTCGCCATTAGCCATTTTACTCTTCGCTTCCTTCCACATATAGACAAATTCATCATGGAACTGTTTAGCTGAACGGAGGTCGTAAGCCAACAAAACAGAACGCGACTGTACCTCTGTCTCCTGTGAATGGAATGATATATCAGCAGAAATATTCAATGGGAGAAGCGTTGCGACAACCTGATAGTAGAGTATGTTCTCACAGCTATCAGCCTGCTGAAGACTAAACATCATGCGCCGCCGCTTTGTAGGATGAGATGGAAGGAAGAACACAAGGTCGAGCATTGCCTTCTGACGAACAAAGCTGTTATCAGCTATCAACGCATCTGATAAGTTATAATTCGCAATAGCAGTACTGTCATCAAGGCACATCACCTTATCTGTCACAATCGTCAACTCAGAAAAGACAGCATCCGCCATACCAAACGCCCGTACCATCCACTGGCTTAACGTAGCAGCTGTCGCCTCATCATGTCGCCATCCAGGAACCGTCTCTTGGTTCATCAGCTCCATTTCTCTCAATAGAAAGAGCTCACGGCCAGCGTCTTTCAGCGTCCGCTCTACGTCCGCCGTTCCTATATTCCTTGCGTCACTCCTCACCTCATTGAAGTTTCTTATAAACGCATTCTGCCATGCAAAACAGTTTTGCATAGCCAATGACAATATATCCTTAGCCCGATATTGGTCTAAAAGAAGTGTCGTCATGATGTGTAGGTCTATGACATTCGTTTCCTCATTGACTGAGTAAGCAAAGCGAGGACCATCAGAATTGATATTAAACTGGTTGCACACATGACGTATAAGATTAATTTCTTCCATCTTCGCCTCGCCAAAATAGAGGAAAGACAACTCTATCTGTGGATGCTGAGCAGAGATGAATATACCAAAGTGACCGCTCTGAAAATCAAAGCGGACGATTATATCGTTACCATCTTTCTGCCAGTCTCCCGTACAGTTAAGCGACCTAAGGGCTTCTTTTATAATTCTCTTATTCTCGCTGACGTCAAGGTTTGACAGTTGAAGTGACGGTTTGAACAAATTTCTAAACATATTCATCATGCCAGAATATTACTACCTGTTTTCTTTGCCAGGCTACTACGAAGACTCTGAATCTTCATTATCTCTTCTATTATCTCTTGCATCTCTTTCGGGTCTTTCACCTGTTTTAGTTGTGTATTCAGCTCTTTCAAGCGAGAAGACACATACTCAAGACGTAAGTCAGCGACAAGGTGTAAGACACGATCACACAGTGTTTGTTCTGTTTCCTTCACCTGTAAACTCTCTGCAAGTTGGAAGCGATCAACACTTAGTCTTACTGCTACAGAGGCAATATTAATATCTGGATGCTGCGTAAAATACTCCTCTGCCTTGAAGTTTTCCTCCCCACTATGCTCTACAGCTTCGTGCAATATCCTTGTATATAACTCATTTGAAAAGCTGAGGTTATCGTTCCCAAGGTCGCATGCTATGTACTGTGCTACGGTCACATTAACTATCTTCCCACTATTATCATCCTTCACATTACGGAAGATAATCTTCTCGCCATCCCTAACAACAGCCTGAATGAGCATTTGTTCTACCTTTGATGCTGACTGATTAGACGTCATAGCCTGTGCCTCCTCACGCTGTTCCTCTATGTCTGCGGCCCGATGTTGCTGCTGTTCGCGTGTCTGCTGTTCACGATTAGAATAGATATTACGGTTCATCTGCTCCATCAGTGTACGCTCTGATACGCCCGTACGATTGGCACACTCACGTATATATGTGTCACGAAGTATTGGGTCTTTGATTACAGAGATGCTCTGAACGATAGACCCGACAGCTTCTGAACGCTTGATAGGGTCGGTAACTCCTTTCAAGAGTACGTTAATCTTAAAGACAATGAAGTCTGTCTGATTTTCTTCAATATACTTTCTGAAATCCTCCGCACTGTAACTACGTGCAAACTCGTCTGGATCTTTACCGTCAGGAAGCAGCAATACTTTCACGTTCATAGCCTCAGCCAATAGCATATCTGTTCCTCGCAAGGCTGCATGCTGGCCTGCCTCATCACCATCATAGAGTAGAACAATATTAGAAGTGAAGCGATGAAGAAGGCGTATCTGATGTACTGAGAGTGCCGTACCACTATTGGCAACAACGTTCTCAATACCACACTGGTGCATAGAGATAACGTCGGTATATCCCTCCACCATATAGACAAGGTCGTGCTTGGCTATGGCTTTCTTTGCTTGATAGATGCCATAGAGTTCTCGCTCCTTATGATAGACAACGCTATCAGGTGAGTTGACATATTTCTGACTTACTCCCTTCGTACGAGCATCCAACAGACGACCACCGAAGGCAGTCACCTTACCACTCACACTCAGCCATGGGAACATCACTCGACCATTGAAGCGGTCGACGAGTTCGCCATTCTCTCGTTCAAAACAGAGACCTGTCTTTACGAGAAACTCTTTCTGAAAGCCCGCCTTTAAGGCTGCATCAGCAAAGGCATGACGGCCCGAAAGACAGAAACCTAACTGAAACTTATGAATGATATCATCTCTGAAACCACGGCTACGGAAGTACTGCATACCAATAGCCATCCCATCAACATCGTTGTGTAAGATGTCGTTAAAGTATTTCGCAGCCCACTCATTGACCAAGAACATTGATTCTCGTTCATTCTCCTGTTGCTTTTCTTCACTCGTCAGTTCACGTTCATGCACCTCAATATGATACTTATTCGCAAGCCACTTAAGGGCTTCAGGATAAGTCAACTGCTCATGTTCCATGATAAACTTCACCACATTCCCCGCTGCACCACATGAGAAGCATTTGTAAACACCTTTCACTGGACTAACAGAGAAAGATGGTGTACGGTCATCATGAAAAGGACACAAACCTTTATAGCTTGTTCCCGTCTTGCGTAAAGATACGAAATCGCTGATTACTTCAACGATGTTCGACGCATTCATAATCCTATCTACTGTCGGTCTATCTATCATTATGCTACAAAGATAACACAAACCAATGAGATAGCAAAACAAGTACAAGAAAAAGATAGATACAGCTTGTTAGAGATTTTGCAACGCGTTTTCTCTTAGCTTAATTATCTGCTTAAAATACAGCCGTAACGCTCTCCTCTACCCTACCACACCCTTCTTCATCGAATTATTTACATGAAAAAAAATATTTCCACTCATGAAGAAAAATATTTTTTATCATGAAAGTAAATTCTTCTTATCACGAAAAGAATTTAATGAAGTAGGATTTTAACGAGAAGGGAAAGGCCGTAGCAGAGGGGAATGAGGGGTGTTATTCATTAGTTTTAAGGGTTTTATAAGGCGCTAAGGAGGTGTTATCCATCTTCAAGTAACGCTCTATTCTCCCATTATACACCTTACCTTCAATCAGTAATAAAGATAGGGATTATGTGAGATAACGGAGGACAGAACGTTCGCAAATAATGACAACTACTTTAACCCCTACAAAACAAAGAACAGAATAGCTCCTAACAAACCTAAACACAGTTAAGTTGTTTTTGTGCAACTTTTTTGTTTATGTTGCAAAAAAGCTGTACTTTTGCCCCCAACCAAAGCTATTGAATATTAAATAACACATTATTATATTTATGAGTTTGAAAATTGTAGTACTTGCAAAGCAGGTACCTGACACAAGAAACGTGGGTAAAGATGCCATGACAGCAGAGGGAACAGTAAACCGTGCCGCCCTGCCTGCCATCTTCAACCCAGAAGACCTAAACGCTCTGGAGCAAGCGCTAAGACTAAAAGAACAAAATCCTGGCTCTACTGTAGGCATATTAACCATGGGACCTCCACGTGCTGGAGAGATTATCAGACAGGGTCTCTATCGTGGTGCTGACACTGGTTGGCTGCTTACCGACCGTAAGTTTGCTGGTGCTGACACTCTCGCGACATCTTACGCATTGGCAACAGCCGTCAAGAAAATCGGTGATGTAGACATTATCATTGGTGGTCGCCAAGCGATTGATGGTGATACAGCACAGGTAGGACCACAGGTTGCACAGAAGTTAGGCCTAAATCAAGTTACTTACGCAGAGGAAATCCTAAAGATAGAGGATGGTAAAGCAACTATCCGCCGCCATATTGATGGTGGTGTAGAGACTGTCGTAGCACCATTGCCAGTTCTCATTACCGTGAACGGCACTGCTGCTCCTGCACGTCCTTGCAATGCTAAGCTTGTCATGAAATACAAGTATGCTACTTGTCCGATGGAGCGCAAGGGCGATGAACCATGGACACAACTCTACGAGGAGCGTCCTTATCTCACACTGAACCAGTGGTCAGTTGCCGATGTCAACGGTGATGAGGCACAGTGTGGTTTAAGTGGTTCACCTACAAAGGTCAAGACTGTGCAGAATATTGTATTCCAAGCTAAGGAGAGTAAGACGCTCACTGGCTCAGACGAGGACGTAGAAGGACTCATCAAAGAACTGTTAGGAGAGAAGATTATTGGTTAAAAAACGACAGAACAACTAACCAACAAAACAAGCGACTGGCCCATCCCCTCCCCCAGAGGGAGGGGCGTAGAATGTCCTGATGCTTTATATTAGCTATAGACATCATAAGGGAAAGAAAATTTATGAACAACCTTCTAATAAGCCAGTTACCCTACAGCAAGTGACACATTTCACTCCCCTCCCTTTGGGGGAGGGGTAAGGGGGAGGGGCCAGTTGGAGCCACTTAGGCCTGTTAGTTGGATTAGTATGTGGTCGAACATTTGATTTATGAACAACGTATTTGTATATTGCGAAATAGAGGAAACCACCGTACAGGAGGTTTCACAGGAGCTGCTGACCAAGGGTCGCAAGCTCGCAAATGAGTTAGGTGTGGAACTCCATGCCATCGCTGCAGGTAGTGGCATCAAAGGAAAGGTAGAAGACCAAATCCTGCCATACGGCGTAGACAAACTCTTTGTCTTTGATGGTGAGGGACTCTTCCCTTACACATCAGCACCACACACAGACATTCTTGTAAACCTCTTCACCGAAGAGAAGCCACAGATCTGTTTGATGGGTGCTACTGTTATCGGTCGTGACCTCGGTCCACGTGTATCGTCATCCTTGACCAGTGGTCTTACTGCTGATTGTACTCAACTTGAGATTGGTGACTACGAAGATAAGAAAGCTGGTAAGCGTTATGAGAACCTTCTCTATCAGATTCGTCCTGCTTTCGGTGGTAACATCGTAGCAACCATCGTCAATCCTGACCACCGTCCACAGATGGCAACTGTACGCTCTGGCGTTATGCAGAAGGCTGTCTATGAGGGTGAGGCAAAGGGTGAGGTTGTCTATCCAGATGTAGCAAAGTATGTCCCAGAGGTTGACTATGTCGTAAAGGTTATCGACCGTCATGTTGAACCTGCACAGAATAACCTCAAGGAGGCTTCAATCGTTATCGCAGGTGGCTATGGTGTCGGCTCAAAAGAGGGTTTCGACTTACTCTTTAAGTTGGCTAAGGAACTTCATGGAGAGGTTGGTGCCAGCCGTGCTGCCGTTGATGCAGGATGGGTAGACCACGACCGTCAGATTGGTCAGACTGGTGTTACCGTCCATCCAAAAGTTTATATTGCATGCGGAATATCTGGCCAGATTCAGCATATAGCAGGTATGCAAGACAGTGGAATCATCATCTCTATCAACAACGATCCCGATGCTCCTATCAATGCCATAGCCGATTATGTCATCAATGGCACCGTTGAGGAGGTCGTTCCGAAGCTGATAAAGTATTATAAGCAGAATAGTAAGTAACAAAGAAGTGGCCCCTCCCCCTTGCCCCTCCCCCGAAGGGAGGGGAGTAAAATGCGAAAAGGGAATAAGAGGACTACTGTCGCTAAATACTCATTATCACAAGAGGCATAGCGTGTATAATCATTGACTAACTACCAACCTATGACTAAAGAAAATAGGAAGAAATGCACCTACAAGACAGCTTCACCTGACAGGTACCACATTCTAAAGGACTTTGCAAAGGAGAATCGAAACGAGATGACTTTGGCAGAAGAGATACTTTGGAAGGAATTAAAAGGTACAAGAGGCGACTGTCATTTCAGAAGACAGCATCCTATAGGTGACTTTATTGTAGACTTTGTATGTCTTTCACAGAACTTAGTCATAGAAGTAGATGGGGCTTACCACAAGCAACCTCTACAAGAGGTAGACGATGAAACAAGAACAGAATACCTTAATGAGATGGGCTTTAATGTTCTTAGATTCACTAACGAAGAGATATACACGGACATAGATAATGTGATAGAACAAATAACCGAATTTATAAACAACGAATAAAAAGAGTCCCCTAACCGTAAGAATCAGTACATTCTACTCCCCTCCCTTTGGGGGAGGGGCAAGGGGGAGGGGCCACTCTGACATTTTTTATCATGGCAAATTATTATACTGACCACCCAGAAATAGCGTTTCACTTGGAGCATCCATTGATGAAACGCATCGTAGAACTGAAAGAGCGTAACTACGCTGATGCTGCGACTCACGCTGATGCACCGGTAAACTATGAGGATGCAATCGAAAACTACAAGCGCATCTTGGATATCACTGGTGACATTACTGCAAACATTATTGCACCTAACTCGGAGTCTGTTGACCTCGAAGGTCCACATCTCATCGACAACCGTATGCACTATGCCAGCAAGACCTTGGAGAACATTGAGGCTACTCGTCAGGCTGGTTTGTGGGGTGTTTCTATGCCTCGTCGCTACGGTGGACTAAACCTTCCAAACGTTGTCTTCTCAATGATGTCTGAGTTGATTGCTGCTGCTGATGCTGGTTTCCAGAATATCTGGTCATTGCAGTCTTGTATCGACACACTCTATGAGTTTGGTAATGAGGAGCAGCGTCAGAAGTATATCCCACGTATCTGTGCTGGCGAGATGATGTCAATGGACCTCACCGAGCCTGATGCTGGTTCCGACCTTCAGCGTGTAATGCTCAAGGCTACCTTCGATGAGAAGGAGAACTGCTGGCGTCTGAATGGTGTGAAACGTTTCATTACCAATGGCGACTCTGACATCCACCTCGTTCTTGCACGTTCAGAAGAGGGTACACGTGATGGTCGTGGTCTTTCAATGTTCATCTATGACAAGCGTAATGGCGGTGTTGACGTACGTCATATCGAGCATAAACTCGGTATCCATGGTTCTCCTACCTGCGAGCTTGTTTACAAGAATGCGAAGGCAGAACTCTGTGGTAATGTCCGCATGGGTCTTATCAAGTACGTAATGGCATTGATGAACGGTGCTCGTCTTGGTATTGCAGCACAGTCTGTCGGCCTTGAGCAGGAGGCTTACAACGAGGGATTAGCTTACGCTAAGGACCGTGCACAGTTTGGTAAGAAGATTGTCAACTTCCCAGCAGTCTATGATATGCTCTCTCGTATGAAGGCGAAACTCGATGCTGGTCGTTCTCTCTTGTATCAGACAGCACGCTACGTTGATATCTACAAGGCTTTGGAAGATATCGCACGTGACCAGAAGCTCACCCCTGAGGAGCGTCAGGAGATGAAGAAGTACAACCGTCTTGCCGATGCTTTCACACCACTGTCAAAGGGTATTAACTCTGAGTATGCTAACCAGACAGCCTACGACTCTATCTCTATCCATGGTGGTTCTGGTTTCATTATGGAGTATAAGTGTCAGCGTCTGTACCGTGATGCACGTATCTTCTCTATCTATGAGGGTACAACACAGCTGCAGGTTGTTGCGGCCGTACGCTACATCACTAATGGCACTTACCTTTCTATCATGAAGGAAATGCTCGAAGCTGAACTTGCTTGCGACTGCATGAAGGGTCTACGCGACCGTGTTGCCAAACTTGTTCAACTCTACGAAGAGGCTGTTGAGAAGGTGAACGCAAGCGAAAATCAGGATGTTCACGATTTCCTCGCACGTCGTCTTTACAACATGACAGCCGATATCATCGGTTCTCTCCTCCTCATCGAAGATGCTGCTAAGGCACCAGAACTCTTCAAGAAGTCTGCCCATGTCTTTGTTCGCATGGCTGAGGAAGAAGTTATCGGTCACACCGCTTACATCAAAGCCTTCAACCCAGAAGACCTTGAGCAGTTCAAGGCTGTGGAAGAAGAAACTGAAGAAGCATAATCCTTTTTGTTAAGGTTAACACCATACAAAAGCAACCGAGCACTATGCTTGGTTGCTTTTTTCGTTACGGATTTGACGTTGATAACATAGGCCAACGCACCTTCATCTTCCCACAGAAGCTATTGACAACAACAAAGCCGATAGGCCGAACGAGGGGAGGAAATACTGAAATAATTATAAATCTTAGTAGTTATCTGCTTATTTATAACTACCTTTGTCACTGTTATTAAAAGGAGAAAACAAAATGAAGAAATATTTTAGAGCAAGTATGTTACCGATGGGCTTATTGTTCATCCAGTCAACAACAGCATCTGCACAATGCCCTATCAAGGAGCAGATAATGAATGGTGACGATGGTGGTGAAGGCTTAGAGAAGGCTAACCGAGAACGGGATAAGACTCCGGTCAGCCATACCCTGATTATCTTCTTTGACAAGAAGACAGGCAGCAAACCACTCTTAAAAGCCATCAAGAAACAGGGCTGCACCCTACTCTACAAATACAAGGAGTTCAGTGGGGTTGCTGTTAAGGTTGACGAGAAGCACGACGTTGATAAGGCTATCGCTGATTTCAAGAAAGTAAAAGGTGTGACAAGTGTCAACAAAGACGGTATCATGCAAATACAGTAACTGCCCCTATCCTAAGACTAAAAGTCAAGCCACAATGTGAGTAGCATTGTGGCTTATTTTTCCCACCTCAAATGCGATGTCAGTTCGCTCAAAACTGGTAGCAACGAAACCCACTTTTATAAGCAAGAAATAACCCCTAATACTACGAAAAAAGTTTTATTTTTAGTTGCTGTCACATTTAACATTTCACGTAACCATACTATCATCCAATAAGTTAAGAGCCGAACTTGCATGACAGAAATGACAGGAAAATTATTTTTCAAGGATTTCCTTCTCCTCAAAGAATAATTGATTCACTACCTTAAAAGCAACTTTATACAAACATCACAGCTAACCGTTCACTAAGAAATAACATTTAATACGCTATCAGAAAGAAATAGTTGTGAAGATAATAATTTTATCGTATATTTGCAGAGGAATTATCCTTTAATAAGATTTTCACAATGTTGAGCAGAGTTATCATAGATGGATACAAGTCTATCCAACATACGGATGTAGAACTAAGACCTATCAATATCTTGATTGGCTCAAATGGTGTTGGCAAGACTAATTTCATTTCTTTCTTCAAGCTGATAAACATCATCTATGAACAACGCCTACATAACTACACGATGCAGAACAGTGCTGAGAGGTTGTTCCACTATGGTTTGAAGCAAACCAGCGAACTAAAAGGATATTTAGCATTTGGAGATAATGCCTATGAGGTAAGACTTCAGGCACGAGATAACGGAAGTCTGTTTATTGCCGAAGAAAGAAGCTACTACCAGTCAAGCTCCTTCAATATTTCAAACATAGATGAGAGCCAAATTAAGAACTCATCAACTTATAGAGACAGGTGGCTTAGAGACTATCTGCAAAGCTATAAAATCTTCCATTTCCACGACACAAGTAAAGGTGCACCATTGAGGAGTAGTGCTAATATTAACGACAACCGCTACCTCAAGACAGACGGAAGTAACCTCCCAGCCTTTCTCTTCATGTTGCAAGAGAAGTATCCGAAGACTCTAAGAAGGATAGAGTTGATTATCCGTTCAGTCATGCCTTACTTTGGTAATTTCTCTTTAGCACCATCTCTACTTGATGAAAGCCAAATCAACTTACAGTGGAGTGACATCGAAAACAATGAGAAGTATTTCGATGCCAACGACTTCTCTGATGGTAGCATACGCTTCATTGCACTGGCTACCCTGTTGTTGCAACCTACCTTACCAAAAGTCATTATCATTGACGAACCAGAACTTGGTCTTCATCCAACAGCTATTGTTAAGTTGGCTGGCATGATAAAGTCTGTTGCTTCCAGAGGTTGTCAGATTATCGTATCCACGCAATCTGTAAACCTTATCAATAACTTTGACGCAGAAGATATTATCACTGTCGACCGCAAAGATAAGCAATCTACCTTCAACAGACTAAACAACGACACATTACAACATTGGTTAAATGATTACTCCTTAGGAGAATTATGGACAAAAAGCATCATCAATGGACAACCGACCCTACTATGAAAAGACTCGTAATAATCGCAGAAGGCGAGACTGAAGAAAGTTTCGTCAATAACATACTTCGCCCTTTTTTTTGTTCCAAAGGACTATACAATACCATACAATGCTTTAAGACAAAACACTCACATGGTGGAATGTCTAAATATTCTTACATCAAGAAAGACATTCTGAACACGATATATGAGAGCGATGTTGTCGTTTCTATGATGATAGACTTTTATCGTCTACCATCAGACTTCCCCGGTTTTGGCGAGCTTTCAAATTCTCAAACCCATCAAGAGCAGGCTGACCTACTCGAAACAAGAATAAAGGAAGACTTAGAAGAAACCCAAAACCAGAGATTTGAGAACTTTATCCCTTACATTCAACTACATGAATTTGAGACCTTAGTCTTTGCTTCTGCCAATGGCATAGACATCTTATTCGACAGAGACGAAATAGATTTTAAAGGGTTAATGAATGTCGTCGAGGAGTATCCTAACCCCGAAGAAATTAATAACTATCCTGACACAGCCCCTTCTGTTCGGTTGAAAAAACTCATTCCAGGTTACAATAAAGTACTACATGGTATAGATATTATTAATACGGTGGGTATCTCTGAGTTACTTGAGAAGTGTCCCAGATTCAAGACTTGGATAGAAAGTATGGTAGAGGCACTTGTATAACCAAGCCACCACAACCCTACTCTCCACACTTATTCCTTACCGACTCATTGTCAGTATAAGTTCTTTTCCTTTCTCTAAGTTTACAGTTCCGCTATAAATCTGGTTGTCTTTGTTTATCTGTTTATCGGCGGTAGTGTGATAAACCTCCAACTGGTAGTTGCCAGAAGGGATATTATTTATCTTGAAATCAACATCATAGCGACAGATGCAGTTTGTCATCATGTCCTTATCGGGATACAGGATGAGAATAAGCTTACCCTCACTGCTGCTTGATCCTACATGGAACAGGTCGATTGCACAGTTATCCATGACGTCTGCAAAACGTGCCGTGACAGTATTGTCTGTACCGAGTAGGAGACGTAACACAGACCGCTGCCCCATAAAACGATTGTAGTAATCAGGACGAGACTCCATCAGAGAGGCTGAGGCTTTGCAGCCTGACGATTTCACATCACTTATCCCAACATTCCCAACAACTGCGTTCTCCGACGAACATGACAACATCAACACTGATAGGCAGCACATCGCCAGACAGTTAATAGCTTTCCAATATTTCATACGTATATCTATTTATAGGGTTAGTTAACACAAAAGATTCTTCGCAAATATAGTGTTTTATTTTGTAAAATGCAACGCTTCTCGTGCAAAATAACCTGTATCATGTTATTTTAATACCCAAGCTGTTAACCGCAGTCCCTATCATCCTATCTCTACACAAACCGTGTTTTATCTTCAACGATACGGAAAGTACGTTCATCTGGGAGTGGTTCTATCACATACACCACACCTGCTCGGAAATTAAAACTCATCTCTTTTTTATAAAGTTCGTTACGCATATTGCGCTTTGAAAGAATACGATCCTCATAGAATACGAACTCCACTCGGTGTCTTCCTGCGGTCAGGAAGCTACCATCAAACCATGAGAAACTTACGCCACGACCAGAATTAATATCATCAATCTTGCTTATTGACACCATCATGTTCTTAGCACCTTCATTCCATGAGGGGAAGAACAATCGGCAATGTTGGGGATTACGACGGAGCCAAGCACTTTTCTCTATACGAAAAATAGCAACTATCGCCACGCTCACCAGAACTATCATCAAAACAGGTAGATAGACAAACAACCCCCTTTCATAGAGTAAATCAAATCCAATACCAGAAAAGGCTAAACCCACGAATATGCCGAAGAATGCTATTATAGATAGGAAGTACCAAACAAGACCGCCTTTAGAAAAGGTCTTAATACTGGGTGCCGAATGAAAAAAAGAGTAACGATAGAATAGTTTATTAAGCCCATAAATAAAGCCGTATGCTCCTAAAATAATAATGATAGATACAATAAATGATTTCATCTTATATTTTTCTTTATTTAATTAGTTTCTATTTTTGATTGGACAAGGGGATTGGGGTGAGGGATGAGGGGTGTTAAATGTTGGGTGATGAGGGATAGATAATGAGAGTGATAGGGGTTGAATAGTGGGCGACATGCGGTGATTCTGACCATAAATCTTACTATGCAAACAGCTGATAAACATCTGCTCTCGAATTATTTTCATGAAAAGAAATATTTCTTCTCACGTAAATAAATATTTTTTTTCACGTAAATAAATATTTTTCTTCATGAAAATAATTCGCAATGACAGGATGGAACACTATCGTACGAGGACAGAAACGGACTGACGACCCAGCTCTGCTGACTGACAGAGAAGCATCTTGTCGACCTATGCAGAGAAGGTAGAACCTCCTAACTGATGACGTTATGCAACTCATTCACAAAGTCTTTCAGCCCCACAAAATACTCACCAAAGACATCCCGCCACCTGTTTCGGTTCAATGGGTACTCCATGAAGTCACTCATTTTTAGGTCACCATTCTCGCTGAGATAGTTCAGTATCTCTTTCAGATACTGTTCTTGCTCACCTGTCAGGTTGCCGTCTTTGATAAAGCGGGTATAGAGGGCTAACGCTTTCTGGCGGTCTACACCTTGAATGACACGGATAAACGCAGCCACATTATGGTTATATTTCTTTCCATTCGTAGCCTCATCAAACTCCGTGCGTGTACCTAATTCTTCCCAGAAGATACGTTGCAACTCATTGACATCAGCTGTCGTCAGCTGCTCAAAGTTCTGTATCTTCCTTAGCACTTCATTGTCTGTATGCTTCGCCAGATAGTCTATCACACGGTCGTGATAGGTGGCTTTCAGCGTGACAGGAGCAGCCACAGCATCCGAACTGATTGCATCTTCGATATTGATAACAAATCTTCTCTCGTCCCTACTCTCAGCTAACACATGCACCAACTCACGTAGTTCCTTCCTCACTCGTTCAAGACTATTCAGCGTACAATGGTCCCAGAAGGCGGCAGTCTGCACCTCCTTAATCGTTTCCATCCGCTCCCTCACAGCTGGGATCGTGGCTTTCTTCTCTAAGAGTTGCGCTATCTTAATCACACTCGCACGACTGTTATCAGCCTTCACCGTACTATCTACCTGCTCTAACTGCAGATAGAGCATCAGCACATCGAACTTCTTTGCGGCCTCATTCTCCTTCGGACGCGGCAATAAGTGGGCTATTCCCTTCAGTTCGGCAACGTCTAAATCACTCAGGCAGGCCCACGCTTCCCGCTCACGATAGGGCTCAATCGTCTGCAGATGCGCTCTGACATCAATGCGCGCCCTACTGAGTTGGCTCACCTGTGCATGTAGGATAGCCTTCAACTCATCGTGTAGACAGCGGTCGACCTCCCTCTCTTGGTGTTCAGCCGACTGTAAGGCAGCAGCGATATCGAGCCTCAACGCATAGAGTCGTTCGGTCAGCGACTTCACAGCGACAGGGTTTGCGCCATCACTATTTACTGAGAAATACTCAAAGTTGCCACACCAATCGAAGATGTAGAACTCCTTCTTGTCAGCATCACCAAACACCTTCGGACAAAGACGTGTGCCACGTCCTATCATCTGCATAAACTTTATCTTCGAACGAACACACTTAAAGAAGACGAGGTTCAGCACCGATGGCACGTCAACACCTGTGTCAAGCATATCGACACTGACAGCAATCTGTGGGTAGTTATCTATCTGTTCGAACTTGCGTATAAGCTCGCCCGCCTTGTTGACATAGTTATCAATCAGCTGACAGTAGTCGGGTTCCTTCTCAGGATAGAGCGTACGGAAACGTTCGACGATGAGTTCAGCATGAGAATGGTTCATAGCGAAGATGATAGTCTTACCTATCTCCTCCCCACTCTTCACCTTCAATCCCTTTTCCATCAACTCCATCAATACCTTGTCAACGGTATCTATGTTGAAAAGATACTTGAAAATCTCTTGCGGAAGGATGTCACGATGATACTCGTCGTCGGGTCCTAAGCCTGCTAAAGATTTCTCATAGTCCATTAGTCTTTCGGCTTCTTCACGGTC
>FLSB01001312.1_pt3 | contig 41898 bp, 41 predicted proteins | sample 1550551 | NCBI WGS metagenome assembly FLSB01 (sample SAMEA4031774, study PRJEB14383) | metagenome | biome: human; feature: oral; material: saliva | place: Philippines | collected 2014 | reverse complement strand
CCCCTCATCTATTCCACACAATAAGTGCTTTAAGAATTTACAAAACTGTATAAAGGAAGGGTCTGTCTCCGCCCTGCGGGCTCCGCAGGGCCAAAGTCAGCTTCAAAACACCCACACATCCACCATGAATGCTAATCTATATTTAGCTAATCGCAATATAGCATTTTACATTAGAATCCATTAGGAATTTATAAAGATTTTGAAAAAAGAAAAGGGTCGCCTACGCGACCCTTTGTGTTAAATCCGTTTAGTATTAAATATATCCTTAATTATGATATGAATTTGTATGAGTTGTTTTTTCATCTAAAGCAGCCATGTCGACGAGCATGGTCCAGGTTAAAGCTTCTTGCGATACGCTATTCCATTGGATAGGCATGACAGGCATAGATATTACATCTGCAGAATCTAATGTGTTCATTACCATTCGTATTGGTTTCGTATGATTGACAAACCAGTCTTTTATTGTGCTTCGCGTTGCCATAGTTGCCTCCAACTAAACTGTATCATTAGTAATAGTATTACTACTAATTTATATCTATACCCCCATGGGTATTCATTCTTATATATACTATATACCCATATAGGTATATTAGCAAGTACATTTTCATTATAAATATGAAAAAAGGGTCGCATATGCGACCCTTCGTGTGTAGTTGTTAGTCAATATAGGTTACAGGATTACCTTTGATATCGAGTTCTCTGCGGTTTAATCCATTTGGCAAGTCTGGATAGCCAAGTGCAAGGCTAGCGTATACTTTTTCATCATCGCCCATGCCGAGTTCGCGAAGGCGTTTGATTAAGCGTTCGTTGTCTTGTAGATGGCGCAATTGGTTAACCCAACAGGATCCCAATTCTAGTTCGTTGCAGGCAAGCATCATGTTTTCCATAGCACAAGCTGTGTCAGAGAAATTATTAGCTAGCACAGGTTTATGAGCCAATACGATGAGCACCGGTGCATTGTAATGGAATACAAATTTGCCTTCCTTGGACATTTTGATGATATTCACCATGTATGGCGGTGTTTGTTCCGTTACTTCAGTTTTGCCATACTCTTCTTGGACGAGGGTCACTAGTTCGTTCAACACATCAGGATTGGTAATGACCATGAAATGTGTAGGCTGTAAATTGCCCCCTGTTGGTGCACGACGGCCTGCATCGATAACGGTATCGAGCAATTCTTGTGCAACCGGTTCAGATTTAAATTTTCGCGTACTATGACGTGTTTTTATGCATTCTAATGTATTCATGATAAACCTCCTTTTGAGAGTATTCTACTATGAATTATTGATTGCTTACAAGTTTTCCAACATATGGATTTCTGTCTTCGTCGGAATTAGATTTATATTTCCAAGACAATAATAATGCAGAGTTAAGTACTACGAGAAGGCTGCCACCATTGTGTACGAGGGCGCCCCATACTGGTGAAAGTGTCCCCATCATGGCCAAGATGATGGCAATGCCATTGAGAATAAGAGCAAAGCTTAAGTTAATTTTTATAGTGCACCTCATATGTTTAGATAATGCTACCATATGAGGCATTTCAGCAATCGTATCGTTAACGAGGACGATATCGGATGCTTCTACAGCAATATCGCTGCCCATGCCACCCATGGCGATACCAACATCGGCTTTTTTGAGGGCTGGTGCATCGTTAACACCATCGCCAACCATAGCCACTACATGGCCTTCTTGTTGCAATGTAGAGATAGTATTCATCTTATCTTCTGGCAAGCAATCTGCGATAACATGACTCATATTAAGTCGTTTTGCAATATGTTTCGCTGTTGTACTATGATCGCCAGTAAGCAATACAGGTGTCACATTAAGACTATGTAAATCGTCTACTACATCGCGGCTTTCAGAACGAACACGGTCCGCTAAGGCCACAAAGCCTTCTAATACATTATTAACAGCCACGTAAATGATAGAGGCACCACGACCTAAATAAGATGCAGCGTCAGCTTTCACAGAATCAGGAATGGTAACACCAGATACATTCATCATCGCCGCATTACCAGCAAGAACGCGCGTGCTGCTTTCACCATTCATAGAAGCCTCGAGGCCCTTGCCAGGAACGATGGTAACATCCTCAATAGTTGCCAAAGGCGCTTCATGATGAGATGTATAATCGGACACGATGGCCTTGCCCAACGGATGCTCAGATTTTTGCTCAATAGAGGCCACCAAGTGATATAAATCATCGCCTGTCATGGAACCAACGGACGTTACAGCGGTCACTTGAGGACGACCATGAGTCAATGTACCCGTTTTATCAAATGTGATGGTATCAACCTTCGCCAATTCTTCCATAATATGACCACGACGCACGAGGAAGCCGTGCTTACTAGCATTGGAAATAGCAGCCATGATAGCAGCAGGCGTTGCAAGCACCAACGCGCAAGGACAGAACACAACAAGAATTGTCACGGCGCGAATCATTTCGCCAGTTACAAGATAGGTACCAACAGCTGTAATAAGGGCCATCACCACAATCCATGTAGCCCAACGGTCTGCAAGGCTTACGATTTTCGCATTGCCTGGATCCGTTTCCTTAACGAGCTTAATCATACGTTGAATAGAACTATCTTCGCCGGCCTTCGTAGCCTCCATGTCGAAGGCACCAAATTGGTTAACCGTACCAGAGAATACGTCATCGCCTACCACTTTATCTACCGGCATGGATTCGCCAGTCATAACGGATTGGTCCACAGATGTGGTGCCCGTGCGAATCGTACCATCTACAGGGATAATTTCACCAGGCAACACGCGAATCACATCGCCTACTTCGACGATATCTGCAGGAACAACTTGCTCCTTATCGTTGCGTACAACACGCGCTGTCGTTGGTGTCAATTTAACAAGACGTTCAATACCCGCTTGTGCTTTGGATACAGTGAAATCTTCGAGCATGGCACCCAGTTGCATGATGAAAGCAATTTCTGCGGCTGCAAAGTATTCGCCGATAACTACCGCTGCAATGAGGGCTAAGGACACGAGCAAATCTGCTTTTACGTCAAATTCCTTATACATCGCCTCTGCGGCGCCCCACACAATAGGCAATCCGTTAAAAATAATGGCGAGCCATGCTAAATCGAGGGGCAATCCCAATCGAATGCCAGCCAAGCTCAATACTACGCCGATGCCACCAATGGCCAATGTCACTTGTTCGCTATGATCTGCGAACCATTCTTTTGCTTCATTCCACGTTACCATATGTACCTCCTGTGAAAGCTATAAACATGTCTATTCATGTTCGTTTTGTTTTGATCTTATGTTTGATCTTGTTTCTTTGTTTCATCATTTTATACCCATAGGGGTATACCTATTAACTACACTATATACCCTATGGGGTATATTTTCAAGGACAAATATATGTACACTTATTCATATTTTGATATAGAACACGGTAAATCCAGATAATTACTGGGTTTCTTAATTTTATTCTAGTTTTGCATACATTTATTACACAAACACATGAGCAGTTGTTCATATATTTTTAGTTGGGAAAACAATTTAGTATATATTAGATATTTTGATGGATTCTCTATATGCATAAACACTCTATTTCAAGCGTTTTTATGACGATTTATCATAATTCGAATTAATCATAGTCAACACAAAGTTATACATGTTATGATTACAAGCGACATATTTTTGAAAGGATGTGAAATGATGTCAATTTTTTCTCCAGCGCCTCACATTGAACGTTTACCTGAGGCGCAAATTGATTCTACCTACAAACGTCTACGTAAAGAGGTGTTTGCAGGTACATTTATTGGGTATGCTACATTCTACCTAATTCGACAAAACTTTAGTTTAGCCGTGCCGTACATGATTGCCGAATACGGTTACTCTAAAGCAGATTTAGGTATCGTAATGACAATCCTATCCGTGGCATACGGTGTGAGTAAGTTTGTTATGGGTAATGCATCGGACCGATCCAACCCAAAATTCTTTGCCACTGCAGGTCTATTACTTAGTGCCCTTGTTATGCTCTTATTCGGTACTTTGCCAGGGGTTATGAGCAGCATTCCTATCATGTGTGTACTTGCATTCCTCAATGGCTGGTTCCAAGGTATGGGCTATCCTCCATATGCTAAAAATATGGTTACTTGGTTCTCACGCTCCGAACGCGGTGCCTGGTGGTCATGGTGGAACGTATCCCACAACTTAGGTGGCGGTATCATCGCGCCTCTTGCAACACTTGGTATCTTCCTGTTTGGTACATGGCATAGTATTTTCTTTTTCCCTGCCATTATCGCCATTGTACTTGCAGTTATTACCTTCTTCTTGTTGAAAGATACACCTCAATCTTGCGGGTTACCTCCGATTGAAGAATATAAACACGAAGTGGTAACACATACTGATCATCACGAAACAAGTACATTTAAAGAAATCTTCCTTAAATACATTTTGCGTAATAAATACTTGTGGTACCTTGCAATTGCCAATATCTTTGTATACTTCATTCGCTACGGCGTAGTTAGCTGGGCACCAACCTACTTAACAGCTGTGAAAGGCTTTACTAAAGAAGGTTCCCGTTGGGCTTACTTCCTATACGAATGGGCTGGTATCCCAGGTATGCTCGTAAGCGGTTACTTAAGCGACCGCGTATTCCGTGGCCGTCGTGCACCGGCTACGATTTGCTTTATGATTCTTGTTATCGCAGCTATTCTCGTATACTGGTTCAATCCAGCAGGTAATATCCTCATCGATAATCTTGCCCTTGTAGCCATCGGTTTCCTCATCTATGGTCCAGTTATGATGATTGGCCTTCAAGCAGCGGACATGGTTCCTCGCGAAGCAACAGGCGGCGCTACAGGTCTTACAGGCCTACTTGGTTACCTCATCGGTTCCGCTGGTGCTGGTGCATTTATGGGCCTCATGGTTGACCTTTACGGCTGGGACGGTGGCTTTACAGCACTCGTTGGTGCATGTATCCTATCTATCGTATTCTTAATTCTCACACTGGGAGATAAGCATCAATAAAATAATTAGTACAGGACTGAAGTAATTCTAATGAGCCTCTATGTGTGGTTCTGTAAATTAGTACAGGCCTGTTTTAATTCTAACGAGCACTATATGTGGTTCCACAAATTAGTACAGGCCTGTTCTAATTCTAATGAGCACTATATGTGGTTCTGCAATTTAGTACAGGCCTGTTCTAATTCTAACGAGTACTATATATATGGTTCTGTAATTTAGTACAGGCCTGTTCTAATTCTAAGAAGGGCTTAACAGTGTCCAATAAATTAAAAATCGCGGCTAGTTGATTAGAAATTAATTAACTAGTCGCGATTTTTTTATTTCTATATTTTTGTAAGGAATACCCTGTTTCCAACATTCATTGATTACACCTGCATGGTCGCCCAGGTGAGTACGTCATAAATAAGAGCTACAACAACGGCCATAGCTAGTTGTCCGCCAATATAGACAGGCACAAGGTATATAAAAAAGGCCCACAAGGCACCGATAATTTTCATCCATACGGATCCAAGTTGTTTACTTTCAACCCAAGCCACAAAACGATCTAGAGGATTGACGATTTTTATAATCCATCGTGGAACGTCCTTATCTGGATTGCACGCAGGCAGGTATAGCAGTAATAACGGCAATACAATGGCATCAATGGCGAGTAATGTGGTTAGTGTCAAAGAAAACCAATCGGGTTCTCCTTCCCAAGTCACAGGATGCGAATAAAAACGAAGCCCCCACAAATAGGCTTTATATACGATATACGGTTCTAATAGCCATAGTAGGGGCTTTGTAATATGCATAATAAACACTCTCTCTAAATTATAAATAGTATATTAATTATAGCATATTTTTAATATTTTATGACGTTAAAACACCAGTGTATTATGTAAAATAATGACACTGGTGTCTCAGCAAAAGATATTCTATTATTCCACAACGACCGTATTATCTCGTCTTACTGTTTCAAGCATTTTAGGTCGTACTGTAGATTCTGTATCGAGTTTATGTTTTCCACCGTACCAAGCCATATCTGCACCTGCAAGGCGGAACATGATTTTGCCATAGGCACTACCGGAGGAGTGTTCTGGTTTATTAAATCCCATATCAACAGATACACGCGGTGTTAGTTGCAGTTCGGTACCAAGTCGCAATCCGTTTTTATCAGCGCTACGGTTCAGAGTCCAATGATAGGCCTCTCCGTAGATGCGAGCCCAGCGCGCATTTTTAAAGGTTTTTCCATAGGACACGGTATAGCCATCGGTAATCCGTTCCAATGCACCATTGACCATATGGTCATCACTCATACCACGATAATAATTGAAACGGAACTCGCTTTCACCAGAAAGATACTCAAGACCAGCACTCATGCGGCTATGTTGGCCCTTGAAACGGTGGTCATAAAACAGATTCACGCCGTGCAAATGATAATCATCACTGCTGATGCGGCGATAGCCAAAACCGCTGTTAAAGGTCGTACCAATGTCCGCAGCGCGTGCCACGGAACCTTGGGTAAACCAAACTTGGCGAGACTGGCCGTCATAATGGCCTATAGGTTGCACCGTTTCTGCACTATAGAGGGGCTTCCAATCCTTCTGAAAGCTTAGCGCCACGGTGGTTCGTTTCATCCACGCCTTACCATTGGTATGCATATCATGATTAATATTGGACACAGCTACCGCATTGATCGCAGAATTCACCGCATCAACACTAGAATACCGCGTCGTTTTGCGCTCTGTTGTATCCATCACCAATGGGCCGCTTTCACCAATCTGACGATCCGGCAAATAGGCCGGCGAAATATGAAATTCCTCAGTATTCACTTGTCCATTTTTCGTAGATGGCGCCGTATCGCTGGCCCACACAGTAGGAGCCAGTAGTAGTCCACACAATACACACACTAAAAATCGCATATACACTCTCTCATATCTTACGTTCACGATTCATTAATGAAAAACTAATGAAATATCTATTAGTATACCGAAAAAATGTATATGCTGTCAAAAAACGGCTGTAACAACATGCATTTACTGTGCATGCTATTACAGCCATTTAAAAATTAAATCACTAATTTCGGTGTATACATTAGCCTACTGATTTAAATTTGTGGATTAAACCACTGATTTAAGTTTATGAACTAAGCCACCGATTTAAGTTTGTGAATTTAGCCACCGATTATAAATTAAGGGCTTCCATCCACTCTTTTTCTTTAAAGCCTACTAATACCTTATTTTCTAATACTAAAATCGGACGCTTTACAAGCATACCGTTGGATGCCAACAAAGCAAGTTTTTCCTCTTCGCTAAGACCTGGCAACTTATCTTTTAATTGTTGTTCACGATAAATCAGGCCAGACGTATTAAAGAATGCTTTCAAATCCTTACCAGATTGAGGATACCATGCAGCGATTTCCTCAGCTGTAGGGTTTTCAGATTTAATATCACGGTCCGTGTACTCAATATGATGATCATCTAAAAACTTCTTTGCTTTTTTGCATGTTGTACATTTTGGATATTCTACAAATAACATAGGAACTCCTTTATCTACATATAACACTAAGAATCATTATTTATATGTATAGTGTAACAGATATATCGATTAATTCCAATTTATTGTTTTATATCGTCTATTTACATATCGTCTACAGGAATAGCTGTACACCGTTGTATTGACTGTAACGCTTCAAGCAAACGACTATTTGTTTGAGCTTCACGCAAATCAAGATCCATTTGAACTCTCAAGAAAAAGCCATTAGACATACCAAAATATTTACAAAGCCGTAAATCCGTATCAGCAGTAATTCTCCTCTTATCATGTAAAATTTCTTGAATTCTAGACACAGGTACTTTAATATCTTTTGCTAGTCGATACGCCGTCAAGCCAAGTGGTTCCATAAATTCTTCTTTTAACATCTCACTAATTGTTGGAGTAGGAATATAATTTGTCATAAGTGTAACTCCTCTAATGATATGCTTCCTTATCCTTAAAGCTAATAATTATAGAATATTTCTCCTTTACTATATCCGCTATCCAGGTATAATTTAATATTACTGCATATTTTACAGATAAAATATAAAGCTAAAAAAATTCTCAAATTACCCCCACCCCAATATCCAAGAAAGGAGGTTCCTCAGTTGTAATAATACGGGTGTAAGAATAAGGGCTAATATAACAACTAAAAGGGTACTCCACACTATACCATAGGCTTTCAATATTAATTCAATAATAAAGAATAAAGATTTAAAGGCAAAAGAAGAGTCTCTTTTTTCTACTATCCAACATTTACACGCATAATATATCTTAGGTTTAGATAAAAATGGATGAAGTTTTTTACACCACAAAATCAGCCAAGGTATAATCCATATATTACCAAACGTAAGAATCAGTACTAGAACTTTATCACCTAATGGGTATAGCTCCAACACATACCGATCATAAATTAAGCCGCCAAAAACATATATCGAAACACCCAAAATTAATAAGAGCAATAGCTTTACAACTACACCTAAAACTATTTTTATAATTGACTTACACATATTCATAGATCTCTAACTCTCAAAAACTATATGATATAACAATATAGTCACCCTAACGAAAAAAAGCACAACCTTACTAGCATAAGTATACTATGCTGAGAAGCATTGTGCCTATTGTTTTATGGTTTATTCGTATTTGACGATATATACAATTCTATCTATAATATAAGAAGATAGTCAGACGAGTCGAAACGTCAGGCGCATCTCGAAAATAGTAAAATCTTAGGAAATGGCCTTTCAGTTATCTAGTTACACTAGGCAACGGAGGGCTATTTTGCTATTGCTAGACAAATAAGCGCTATAAGGGCTCCAAAGGATATCATCACTGATAATATTCCAAGGATAATCATAATGATTTTATAACCACTCATACACACCCCTCCCTTCATAACGAAGAGAGGCCCAACCCCGTCTAACTATCCTACAGCTATTATATATCAAACTTTTGTTCTAAACAATAACTATCATATTATATGAATATATAGATATAACGCTATCTTAGAAAATCTAAGATAGCGTTTTTTATGCCCATACGCACGGTGTTTTCAGTAAATTCTGAATCATATTGTGCCCTGCTATGACGGTCATAACTGATGGAGCACAATAGGTAAACTCTGGGGCTGGCACAATCGTTTTGATGTAACAATCTTGTGTTTCCATAAATGATTTGTATGTGTCGAGTGAAAAGAGCCCATAGTTACCGCACAGTTCCCATTTATCTTTAGCGAGAAGGGCCAAAAATTCATCGGCGTGTGGGTCATATGCAATGTTAGGTAAGGTGCTGGTTGTTAGCCCCGTATCACTATTTGTACATGGGGAAATATGATACATATACCCTCTTGGTGTGATACAAAGCATCCAAGTAATGGCTCTAGACATAAGGGTTCGTTTCAAAACGCCAAATACTTCTTGTAATCTTGATTTCCGCACATACAGAACATAAAAGGTTTCCTTATATTCCGTTGGATCATCAGGCGTATCGAGATAGGTTTGTTTCACTATATCAAAGGGGACATTACATATATTGGCGAGGTCTTCAATCGAATGGCGCCACATTCCCCTACGTACTAAACTAATACGCGTTTTTGGGAACAGTAAAATATATTCACTGCCAATATAATCAGATAAAGCACCAAAATGAATACCATCTTGACGATTAAACTCAGGGAATTGCATGCGCCGATAATCAGCATCAATGCCCGTGCAGGCGTAGCTTTCACCTAAAATAGTACTACCATAGGCCTCAATTTGATAAGGGTCCCAGGGGCCTAAATCATCGCCGTACCGCATCTTGCCATGATCATAACGAAGCATTTTAGTATGCCCCGTAGGCGACACGCAGAGCACGCAAGGATACCCATACTGCTGCGTATACCAACCGCCCACGCTGTGCCAATCTGCAATCTTATCCTCAGGCCACGCAAACAAGGTCATCTCCACAGGCTGATGTCCGTATACACCATTAACGGCTGCCGTGCCATGAATCGTATGCTTATACCAATTTCGACCAACCATATAGTGCCACGCCAACGGCGGCGTCGGACCACGTTGACCAACAGGATCACTAATAACGATGAGCAGCCCCATCCGCGCTTTGCGATAGGGTCTAACGATATCATTAATTTGGCGCACTAAACCTTGATTCATAGGACATCCCCCTTTTATCTTACCAATCTTGTTGAAAGCTAACGCTATTTATACCTTTAGTATAAACGGGGGCATGCGTAAAATTTTGCGCATTATGACATAAGAACTCATTACTGCTTAAAATATGAGAAAGTTATATAATTATACTTAATAAAGAGAATCTATGTATTGTTATAGCCCCTATAAAAGGGAGAATGTAAGCAGGAGAAGAAAATATGCAAAAATTACCACTATTAGTGGGTGCTTTCATCATAAGCATGGTGGTAACACCAGTGAGGGCCATCGACGTTAATATTCCTGGTGCGGATTCGAAAATTCCAAAGGATGCGTACGTAAATTATCAGGCCACAAACCCAGCCATTGAACAAGATGTGGAAAATTATGTAAAAACGTTAAAGAGCACCGATAAAGTCAACGGTATTAATAGAAATGAACTAGCCTATGCCAAAGAGGCCTCCATATATCGTGGCGAGCATTACCACAATACGGTGATTTCCGTTCACAATCGATACAGCCAAATCCGGCTTTCATTCCCCGTAGCAGGCATAAAGAGTGAATATAATATTGGTCGGTATAAAAATCCTGATCGCACCATAGAGGATTATCGCGTTATAACCGATAATGGCAGCCTCAATCTAGAGATCGACTACGGTTATTATACTAACCATAATTGGCGTGATACCAATATCAATTACGAGAAATTAACGGATAAGGATGTCCGCCAATTCTTGCAAGATAAGGCCAAGCGAAATCCATCGAAGCATATTTCTGATATAAAGGCTACTGTATTTTCATACCCTACTGTTACCTATAGTACTTGGGATAGCATGAAAATGCCTTACCTCAAAAACGGTCACAAAACGACGATAACCATCGATACAATCAACTTTAAATATATGGGCTTTGCCATACGTTACCCTCTATATCACGCAGGTATCGCCTATTTTAACAATAAACCGGTGTTGAATAAGGTGCCCACCGACAATCTACTTGCCAATTACGTGCTTCCATCGATGAAAAATCTCAATGAGTTGAATGAATATTCACGCATAGAAAATCTGAACGGCATACAATATCGCATACCTAAGGATGCCATATTCAATGGTGAAAGCAAGGATACCTATCAAGATATTAGATATTACAAAAAAGGAGCTATAACCTTTTTTGTTTCTACTATCAATCTTGCTAATAATCCGTATGCTCGCAATTTTATGATTAATGGACATTACAATTTTAATAAAGAGTTACATACATTTTGGGATATATACCGGTACCACCCAACACCAGATTATATAAATTACTCGGTTGTATGGAATAATAATATTCCTGGACTCTCCATACACAGCTATGAACCGTATAGGGACAATCACATCCTAAACTTTGAATCCTATGATGGAAACTATTATTTTATCTATACCATCTTTTATCCGAATTTTTTAAATGCTGAAGAAGTCCAAAAATTACGGAATATGATTGAGTTCTTTGATTCTACGAATAATCCTGAGTTTAAACTACGGGAACACGTGGTGTTTCCAGAGAATCACTAAGAGAAGCAATTAGACGCAATAAGGCTATGATTACGAGATACCCAAACAAAACAGCCAGTACCGCAACCGCAGTACTGGCTGTTTGGATTCTATTTAGTTTTTTGTAGATGTTTCAAGTTACCTAATATAACGCGTATTCTTATTTTGCCTTACCTTGTTTTTCATGTTGTTCTACAAGGGCAAGGAATTCTTTAAAGTTGTTGATTTTAACGGCTTGCCATGTGCCATCATCAAGTTTCTTCATAGCAAGGTTGAACGTAACGTCTTGGTTAATTTCTTTAGAGTTAAATGTAACAGGCACAACGGCGCTATTACCATCAACAGTGGCAGAACCAATGCTTTTGAACTCAAGATCTTTAATACCGGTTTTTTCTTTCATGTCATCAGCGGCTTGTTTTTCGCGAGCATTTTGGTCTGAACTTTCAGGTTGCTTTGCAATAGCACTGTAAATTTCATTACTCAAAATAGGTACAATCTTAAGTTTCAAACCTTGGAACATCACCTCAGCAAGGCCTTTAAGTGGGTTATCCTTAATTTCAGGGTCTTCCAGTTGCATAGCCACAACATCATCATAGCCTGAACCGATAATGGAATCTACATCTACATGTTTTTTGAAAGCATTCACATCGTGTTTTTCTACGGCTTCACGAGCAAGATTCAAGGAATAGACCGGTGTTTTTGTAAAGTACAAGAAATACCAACCTAGAGCAACGGCCACAATGGCTACAAGTACGGCAATGATAATCTTCTTTTTAGACATAAGGGTCTCCTCTCAATATAAATAAGCACAACCTTATTAGCATAAGTATACTATGCAAATAAAATTGTGCCTATTATTTATTGATCATTCGTATTTGACGATATATATGATTCTATCTATAATATAAATAGATAGTCAGACGAGTCGTAACGTCAGGCTCATCTCACAAACTAATAACATGTAGAAATGGCCTTTCTGTTATCGAATTATAAAGGATAACGAAGGGCTATTTATCTTTTCCTAGACAAATAAGCGCTATTAACGCCCCAAAGGCAATAACCACGGTTATCACCTGTAATAGGAGCATAATGATTTCATAATCACTCATAGGCTTACCCCTCCCTTCATAACGAAGAGAGGCCCAACCCCGTCTAACTATCTTAGGCTTATTATATACCAAACTTTTGTTCTAAACAATAATTATCATATTATATGAATATATAGATATAACGCTATCTTAGAGAATCTAAGATAGCGCTTTTTTTATGCCATAAAAGTAGATGCTATGTTATAAATTATGCAGTTTACTAATAGCAGCCTTATCACTATTGTAATTTTTGTAATGCCATTTTAATTGCTTTTAGTTCAGCACGTAAATCTGCATTATCAGCTTGTAAATCTTTGATTTGCTGTGCCATTTCCCATTTATTCATTTTAAGTTGTGGGTCTTGACTTCCGACTTTAAAACTTGCACCAATATTAAAAGAACTATTACCATCTAATGCTGAACCAGCATGAATCATAACATTTTCATTAGGTTGATAAGAAACCCCAATAGCTACTGCGCTTGCATTTTTATAATGCCCAACACTCGTTGCAAAGGACCATTTATCATTAGGGTCATAGTCTAAATATTTAAGTCCCCCTAATGCATTAGCTGAGGCACCTACTTTAGCTACTTGTAAATCAGTATAATGATTAGCTGCAGAAATAGTAGCTTGACCGATATTAGAAATTTTAGATTCTACTTCCTTTAATTGATTAACATTCACAGCATCCGTACCATTTTCACCGTTTTTAACATTAGTGATACGATTGCCTCCGTTATCAAGGCCGTCATTTGTTAAAGATACAGTTTTATAAATTTCACGTTCACTGTCATCATGTGGAGGATTATCTCTAGGATCTAGATACTTCTCTTTAGTTATAGTAATGCCATTGCCATTGATTACAGTACGCCGAGTTACTTCGTCTGCATCAGGATTAGCATCTAGATCTGGCTGATCCTCATCAAGGTACGCATCAAATGTAGCACTATTCATGTTAACTAAGTCGCTATTTAAACTCATTGAAAACAAAGTCTGTTTTAGTATTACATCATCAGGATCTAGTGCAGGCATTAAATTACCGTAACTGTGATTTACCTCAGTAATTGTGATATTCTCGCCAGATGATTCAAAAGCACTTGTATTATCTACCAGTCTTCCATCAATTTTTTCTGCCATTACATTCATACTAAATACAGATAATACACCTATCATTAATAATAATTTTCTATTCATATCCCCTTCTCCTTGTATCTCACCATACCACAAAGCCTATATATCGAAAAAAATAGTTTTTCTCATATTGAGTAGTATAAAACATCTGACAATTTACGTCAATTCCATATTTCACTTTATGTTCATTATATTATGAATATAATTCAGTTTAAATTTCATATAACACCATGCAAACAATAATAGGCACGATTTCATTAATATATATGTTCAATATTCATGAAATCGTGCCTATATATCATTATTGTAATTTTTGTAGTGCCACTTTAATTTCCTTAACTTCAGCCCGTAGTTCTTCATTATCTGCACGTAAGGAAGCATTATCAGCTTGTAAGTCTTTAATTTGCTGTGCCATTTCAAAGCGACTCATTTTTAAATTAGGATCTTGATATCCTAACTTAAAGGACGCGCCGAGGTTAAATGTGCTTTCACTACCTAAAGCAACCCCAAAATGAACCATGGTATTCTCATTTGGTTGATAGGATGTACCAATAGCGCCAGCTGTTGTATTTTTATAATGGCCTACACTGGTTGCAAAGGACCATTTATCATTTGGATTGTAATCTAAGTAATGTAATCCAGATAAAGCAGCCGTCGCAGCCCCAGCCTTATTAATTTTACGATCCATAGTAGCCATGGCATTATTAATTTTGTTGTCCACATTAACCATAGCATTATTTATATGACTAGTCGCATCACGTAATTGACTCACATTGACAGCATCATTAGGCGCCTCACCAGCAGCAACATCATGTATTTGCATATTGCCTGCATGGATACCTGCCTCGGCATCATATGTCAACATAGGGCCATTTGGTTGACCATCACTAACAGTTATACCTGTAGTCTTAACCTGTGTAGAATATATTTTTATAGTACTTGGATCTGTATCTGGATCTACATCTGGATCTGGCCCTGGGGCCATAGAGTTAGCACCTGCCACATCAACAATGCTTAATCCATCGCCATTAAAACTCATACTCCTTTGACGATTCGCCACATCCAAAGTGCCAGATGTAATAATGGTGCGCTCATTACTCCCATCTGGAAAATTATCATTAATCATGATTTGATTGCTTGAAATAATGGTACCATCAAATGGTTGTCCAGCTGATTGAGTACCAACGCTAATCGTCTCAGTTCCCACATCTACGGATGCACCGATAACATTGATGCTACAAACAGACATCATGGCTGCTAACACTAATAATCGCTTATTCATGATAACTCTCCCTCTAACCTACACGGTCTCAGTCAAACACAATACATTTTTATAGATTTTCAGTTATAAATCCTTATGAATAGAGATATATCCTGACAAAACTATACAATTATCATTATTATAAGATCTGCTTATTTTTACGTCAATAATATTTTCATCTTATTCTCATCTGTTCTGAAAGTTTAATTTTTTATATTAAATTCGTGAAATAGAATAATAGCCAGTACCGCAATCGCAGTACTGGCTATTTATATGTACAACGTATTCAATTTTCTTTTAATATCTATGGTACGCTATCTTACATACAAGAGCCCTGATAGAGCCCAACCCTATTTATATTTTTCTAACACGCGATCAGCAAATTGTATTGCCAAACCAATATAGTTATGAGGATTTAGCATATAGTCGATTTCATCTTCTGTAAAAGCTTCAGTAACTTCTGGCTCAGCCATCAAGGCATCTTTCATTTGGGCTTCTTCTTCATAGGCTTTCATACATGTACGGTAAACGATGGAATGCGCAGTCATGCGGCCCAAACGAGGTGCCAAATGCATCATGATACATTCACTCATCATGAGGCCTCGTAGTTTGTATAGATTTTGTTCCATATGTTTTGGATAGACAATAAGATGTTCTAGTACGTCTTTAGATTTTTCCAAAGCAGCAGCCAATAGTTCACACGCTCTTGGGATGGATTCCCATTCTGTTAATAGACAGCCCCAGTCGCGTTCGTTTTCACAAATCATCGCTTCTGCAATGCCAGGAGCAATGGTCCGAACACTGCGACAAACGGCGATGATGTTTTCTAATACTTGAGGGTTCCGTTTGTGAGGCATCGTAGAGGAGCCAACTTTCCCCATGAAGAACGGTTCTTCTAGCTCAAGGATTTCTGTGCGTTGTAAACTTAAGATTTCATGAGCAATGCGGCCCAATGTTCCGGCACATAACGCTAATGTGCTGGCAAATTCTGCTTGGCTATCATGAGCAACATGCCAAGAAATTGTTGGTTGCTCTAACCCAAGAATTTCCATCATCCGCCTTTGTGTTTCTAACCCCTTTTCGGGTTGCGATGCCAACGTACCTACGGCGCCAGACATTTGACCTACGAATACGCGTTTTGCAATTTCTTCTAACCGTTGAATATCTCGGCCCAGTTCATCAGCCCACACAGCAACTTTATAGCCCAACGTGATTGGCAACGCATGGATAACATGAGTACGACCACACATAATTGTATCTTTATACTTCTTTACAAGATTGAGCACATGTTGTTGGCATAGCTTCATATCTCGCAAGATAATGTGATACGCTTCTTTTTCCTGCAAAATAAGACCGGTATCAACGATATCTTGGCTGGTAGCGCCCCAGTGAACATATTCGCCCGCATTGTCTGGCAGAATTTCTTTGAAAGCTTTCAACAATGGGACAATGGTAATAGAGGATTTATAAAACTCGCCAATCTCGTCAATATTAAGAGCCTTCGCATCGGCATACTTAACGATATCGTCGGCTTGAATCTTAGGAATCACACCGAGTTCGCCTTGTGCCTTCGCTAGAGCGGCCTCAGTATCTAACCATTTTTGTACGAGATTTGTATCACTAAATACATGTCTCATTTCATCAGTGCTAAACAAAGCACCAAACACCTTACTATCGATAACTGTACTTGCCATAATAAGCGCCTCCTATTTCGCAACTACATCATCAAATTGTACGCCATACACACGTTCATACAGGCGATTTGCCAAGAGGTATCCTGCAAAACCAAAATCTACAGGGACCGTTGCCATTCGTCTATCTTGCGCTTCACGTTGTGTATCATACCGGTTCCCATCTACATGATACTCTTTAAAATCAATAATACTAGAGGTAATTCCAGCATTCTTTTGTTTAGACAACCATAGGTCTTTATACGATCCTAATTGATGAGCCTCAAGTTTCTTGATGAGATTCGCAAAAGAATATTTTGTATCAAAGGTGTATAGAACCTGCTTTTCCTGAATCGTGTCACCAGCAGGCATGAGCACATACTGTGTGACAGCGATTTGCTTGGTTCCATTTGGTCCGTTAGAGGCCTTGATGGAGTCCTTATCTATAAATGTGCCATCACCATTGCCGCTTTCACCAAAGCCATGAAGCATTTCAAAACGACTCGTGTTTTGTAATTCCTGCATGGACATGCTATGCACGGGCACCAGGCAAGACAGCGCCAACACCATTGCTATATATAGTACTTTCATCATGGACCTCATTTCACCACCACATCCTCAAAATGCATACGATACGCTTCATAGAATAATGTATCTGCTATATCATAGCGAGTCGTATTCGGATCCATGCGCACAATAGCACGAGTCGAGGCTTTCACCTGAACCGGCAGGGACTGTCCGTCAAAAGAGAATTTCCCCAATGGTTCCTCAGTGCCCGTCATACCTGTTTTCGTCTGTGCCGCATCAATAACCGTCGTCAACGAAGCACCCGCTTGTTTCGCGCGATATACCTGACTTACCAGCGACAAACGAGTATCATAGGACACAATCCAAGAATCACTAAAAATAACATGTTTCCGCGGCGATTGATATGCATTGTATACCATAGCCTTAATTTTATACATAGGCGGCGCGTACTCTAGCACCTCAATAGAACTCGTATCTAAATACCATGTAGTATGCTCATCTGCATTGGGAACATCAGGCGTTACCTCAGCAACCACCTTAAACTGCGGTGATGACTTGAGTTCCTGTATCGATATAGCTTGGCTAGGTATGGTGAAAGCTAGCGCTACTGCTAACATTATAAAAATACGTTTTAACATAAGGAGCTCCTCTTAGAGATTATAGTTATAAACACTATACCTCACTCGCTCATTCATCTTAATTTGACGATATATCATAACCTTATTATAATATAAGAAGATAGCCAGACGAGTCGTAACGTCAGGCTCATCTCGAAAATTAATTTACTTAGGAAATGGCCTTTTCGTTTATCTAGCTACCAAGCGGTAACGGAGGGCTATTTGCTTTTTGTAAGGCAAATAAGCGCTATTAGTGCTCCAAAAGCGATAACAACAGTCATCACCTGTAATAGGAGCATAATGATTTCATAATCACTCATAGGCTTACCCCTCCCTTCAAAAACGAAGAGAGGCCCAACCTCGTCTAACTATCTTAGGCTTATTATATAGCAAACAAACATGCGAAACAATAAGCATCGTAATATACCGATTTATAGATAAACCTCTACCTAAAAATTCTAGGTAGAGGTTTCTTTTCATATCTACATTATATTATTCACTATAATAAATAAGGTAATAAGTTATATTCTTTTACATCGCTTAACACATTACTATTACCATGTCGATCACGTTGGTACCGAATCAATACAACTTGATTTGTATACTTATTGAACACAAAAGATAATCCTTCATTGTGGTAACCTACGTATTCACCCACATAGTACCCTGTATATGTATCATATCCATGATAGATGTCCCCATAAGTTTCCGCTGGTCGTCCCCATTCAGTATCCTCTAAAAGCGGTCCATAAAGAGATTCTACTTCGCTTCGCGTCATACCTACCATGGCCCCTTTATTGGTTGCATACCCTGATTTTGTAATATATATCGTGCTCGGTGGTGTACTATAATCCCATAATGAAATAATAACGGATTGGTCCGCAGAGATGTACATATCGTGACTAGAATGACGATAATCTGCTAGCCATAAAGAATAATGGTAATGGTTCAAATAAGAGTACATATCCGAATTAGATTCTAAACCGGCTAAGAGGCCTGCATCATCAGTTTTAGCAAACGCAGTTTGTCCCATACAACCAATGATAAGAATAGACCTTAACAAGAGTTTTACAAGCATATGTTTCAATAGACTCACCTCTTAGAGATTGTAGCAATATGCACTGTATCAAATTCATGATAGATGTCTCCACATGGTTCTGCTGATCTCCCCCATTCAATATCCTCAAGAAGTGGACCATAAAGGTTCCTCTTTTTTTATTTATTAGTTAACATAGCCTTGATTTCAGCAAGCTCTGCTTTTAACTCGGCGTTTTCTGCTTTAATCGCGTTGTTTTCTGCTTTAATCGCGTCCATTTCTTTAGCTATATTTTTAGTGTTAGCTTTAACACCTTTAGTCGTATCACCTACACGAATAGATACACCACCATTAAGCATATGTTCACTCCCAACCGTAGCACCAAGATGTACTAATACATCTTCATTTGGTTGATATGCTAAACCAACAGCACCAGCGGTAGCACCTTTATATTGTCCAAAGGATGCCGCCGCGGATACCTTATGATTTGCGTCATAGTCCAAATATTTAAGACCGCTTAATGCAGCATTAGCTGCACCAGCTTTCGCAATACGTTGATCAGTGTAATGTTTAGCTTCGCTTAGTGTGTTGGTATTACCAAGTTTATTTTTTAAATCAGTGATATCATTCGTATTGATATCCACTTGAGATCCAAGTTCCTTCAATTGGCTTACATTAACAGCATCTGTGTCCTTTTCTCCTCTAAGAACACCGTGAATTTGTTGTCCACCCACATCTACATTATCTATAGAAAATTCCATAGCTCTTTCTGGGTGAGTACTATAATAATTATCATCATACTCACCATCATACTCATAATCAGTAGGATAACCGTACAGCGTAATACTACCACCAACTGCGCTAATACCCTTACGATGATCCGTTACATCCATACCATGCATAGTGTATGTAGCCAGGAATCCAGCAGATTCTTCAAAACGAAGTTCTTTACCAGTCAAACTTGTTAACTGTTTTGGCTCATCACTTGGTGCTGTACTATATAATTGAATAACCGATCCATCGATTTTAGTCACACCCCGTTTATCAAAATTCGGCGGCATGGGGATATCTGTGAGATTGGTAAAGCGACTAGAAGATGTAGATTCATCTTTAAACTCCGCTGAAGTCATATTGGTTAAAGCACCGGCTGCTTCAACAAAATTTACGTTAGTACCAATTGCTAATAATACACCTAATACAAATAATTTCTTTTTCATTATAGTTACTCCCCTTGTTTAGAATGCTCAGGCACATTTTCTCATTAGTATACTCTAATTTGTGAGAACATACCTATTTGTCATCATTGTAATTGTTGTAATGCTACTTTAATGTCCTTAACTTCAGCCCGTAGTTCTTCATTATCGGCGCGTAAGGAAGCATTGTCAGCTCGTAAAGAAATGTTGTCCGCTTGTAAGTCTTTGATTTGTTGTGCCAGTTCAAAGCGGCTCGTTTTAAGTGATGGATCTTGATATCCTACTTTCACATTCGCCCCTAGGCTGACCATATTACGACTATCCCCAAGAGTCGTCGCTATGTTAAACATGGTATGGTCATTAGGTTGGTAAAAGGCCCCTAATGCAGTGGCCTTCGCATTTTTATAGTTTCCTACACCCACACCAAAGCTCCATTTATCATTCGGATTATATTCCAAAGGGTGCAATCCCGCCAATGCGGCTGCACCTGCGCCAACCTTAGCAACTTGGGCATCGGTATAGGACCGTGCCTGATTAATCACATCAGAATTAATATTTGTAATCTTGCTTTCAACCTCTTTCAATTGCGCCACATTCACGGCATCCGCGTTGTCTACACCTCTAGCCACATCATGAATCTGTTGATTACCTGCCATAATGCGATTCGTAGAGAATTCAATGTGTCTACCATCCTGCGTTTGGCTAGAGAAACCATTCGTGCCAAACTGACTCGTATTGCCATCAATACTATTGTTGAAAGTTAACGCTGTGCTTTGTAAAGAAGCCGTGTTATGCGCAGCATTAAAATAAGCGCCTTGAGCAGTCAAGGAGGAATTTAGGTTCTCTCTAATATTGTTGAATCGTACTTCATTACTATTTATTTCAGAACTATTAGCATCAACTGAAGGTGCAAAATCAGGATCCTCATACGCTATAAACTTTGCAGAGCTTAACCCCTCTAAGTCTTGATTTAACGATACATAATAATCATCTTTTGTCGTATTAAACTGCCTAAACTTATCGACCGTAATATTAGAGCCACTACTATTCACAGTAGGAATTTTAGATGTAACATAGTTATCAGCCATCTTTAATTTGTACTTAGTAGACCCATCTGGATTCTTAGCTTCGGTAACGATAATATCGGATGTATACGTTTCAGCAGCGACCGTAGAGTGTCGCATGGCCTCTTTGGCTACACTATATAGTTGAGCCCCATTAACAGCATCCGTAGAGGTCTCTGTCATGGCACCAGGCGCAATCGTTTTCAACTGTCTACCGCCAAAGGAAACCAAACTAGTTGCACCACGTTTGGCGTCGCTCTTTAAAAATTTAAATTCATTATTAGGGTCTACGGCATCAGGGGTACCAATAGCATACACATTATTACCAATCGCAACATTACCACTGGTTGCTATTGAACTTGACCCTATCACGATGCCATTACCTTCAGCAGACGAAGAATTACCAATAATGGTATTGGGCTGATGTGGATTTTCTGATATGGCTGTATTAGCTCGGCCAATAACAATGGATCCATCACCTTCGACGTTATTATGAACACCAACAATAAAATTCCCCGTCCCAATTGCTTGTCTATATCGTGGCGTAGTCGCTGTATTATTGGCACCTACAATAATATGGCTATCATTACCGGAATTATCTCGGCCAATGATGATGGAATTATTTTTTGCGGTGTTATTCGAGCCTACCGCCATAGCCCAGTCCGTAGTATTCATATTACCAATGGCAATATTAGCCGATGTGTTTGTCGTAATAGTATTGTCTGTGCCTAAATCAACATTAGCATATGGATCGGCCATTCTTGCAGGCATACTGATAGCCCCTAATATACTAGCTGCCAACAACACTTTATATAATTTCATGCATAACCTCTTTCTTACCCCTTAGCTACTCTCACACTATTTTCTATAGAGTAAATCGAATATTGTCGAACTTATATCATATTCATTATAGATTCTTATATATTTGCCGTCAACAACAAATTCATATTTCATTCATTTTTATAAATAAAAAAAGGGGCTGATTACAGCCCCCATTTTCATGCATATATACTATTCAAACAATATTATTTAATGGAATACATAACTCATCCAAGATACCAATGCCTTCTTATACTCGTCAATGGTGGAGAATTTCGGTGTATAGTTGGTTAGCCATTCGGTTAATGTAGGTTGTGTCGCCTCTGGATCTACGGCAATTGGTAAGTCCCAGATGTTACCATGTTTGCCTTCAAAGTATCGCCATTTGTCTTGGGCAAAGCTCACCAAGGCGTACACATAACCGGCTGTATTTAATTGATCTGTAAACACCAATGTGTTATCTACATCGACGATGTGAAACATAGAACCTCCTCTATCTAACTATACCTATGATTTCTAACTATGCCTAATATTTCTAACTATACTGTAATGGCACTGTAACCACACAGGATAGCTACCATGGACTTTAAAACAGTGTATCTGCGATTTCCAAAGCAGGATTCACTAATTGAACGATATCCTCGACAGTGACTGCCAATGTATCTGCTTTCCCCTTCGCCGCCACAAGTTGCCGCGCTTGTGGCGATGCTAGCAAACTGCGATTTAATTTCATATCCCGTGCATTATCATCAATTGCAGCGTTATACATAGCACATGCCATATGGCCATATTTGCTAGCCTTTGCCATCGCATGACGGGACCCGCTATCCCCATCACGACCTTCATAGCTAGCAATAAGGATAACCGCCTTAGCAAATAAAGCTTGCAATCGATCTCGTTCCACAAAGCGATTGATAGCTTCGTGCCGACTATGCGGTTCGTCGCAATACTCAGTAATAATGAGCCCCCCTGTTTCAACGATGCGCTCTGCCATGTCGCGATGAGCAGCGGGGAATATAGAGTTCAATGGTGATGGCAAGATGGCAATGGTTTTGCCCCCACAATCCATGCAAACCGTATGGGCAATGCCATCGCAGCCCTTAGCGAGGCCACTCACGATGTGCTGGTTGTAATGAACTAATTGCTCAACAATCTTGCTTTCACGGGCCACCTGCTCATCGGTAGGCGTCGTATACCCGATGACCGCCACATTGCGGTTCAAATCGCCAAGCAGGCTAAGGTCGCCCTTGTAGAACAAGAGATAGGGCCGGTCGCCATTGGGCGCGCTGGTGTTCACGATGGGAAAATCCGCATCAAAACAGCACACGGCGCCATCCATCCAGTCCATATCGTCTGCCGCTACGGACAAGCTGTGCACCACCTCATCAATGTGAGGAATGTCGTCCATCATGGCGAGGAATTCATCCGCTGTTTTCCACGTATTGTGAAAGCTAGCTCGCGATTTGATCTGATTGGTGGCTTGTTGGACCGCCCAAATTTTCAAAGCTATAGGTGAAATGTTCATGTTATGCTCCTCTTCTATACGCATTGCGATTGGTGTAGGCTACGGCGTAGAAAACAACGCACGCCGCACCGGCATCGTACAATGCTTGAATACAATCTTCGTCAACATTAACCGTTTTTGTATAAATATCATCTATTAAAATAACCATTCTACCCTTGATGGACTCCTTCTGGATATCGCAAGTATCCTTGGTAATCCCTGGGTACGGCTCACTACCAGTATTCTCAAAATTAGACACAGGCTTACGCAAGTGCGTCATCTTGGTGCTAGTATGGCGGAAAATAAAATCCGTACCGTCAATGACGGACAAACCGTCGCCCTGTAGGGCTTTCACAGTGGTCCGCACAGTGGCCTTAAACCCGAGCTGCCAATTGCACATACCCGACTTGGATCGCGGCACCGCCATGAGAATGGCCGTATCCAAACCTTCAGCATCCATAACCTGCGGAATATCCTGTATCATTAACGCTGCTGCTTGCCTAGAGGCGGCTCGCAACGTGTCGGGATGTGTAGAAACAAATATATTTTTCAAGGTATTCAAATAATCCGGATTGCCTGGTTGTCCGTACCCTACATAATATAGGTGAAAATAACCGGTGCAATCATGGGATAAAAAATCATTTTTCTGAATAGTAAATCGTTCCATAAAGGACCTCCGTGTATAAAAACTCATATAACTCATGTAATACAAACAACATATTAGGCTAAGCCCACCGGAAGAACACCACTTTGTTCGCCGCTTAACGCAGATTTTCAAAAGGGGTTATTTATATATTCATTCAAAGGAGGTAAATCATGATACTTGATATTACAACCAATGGGCTTAACTTGTGAGTTTATTATACGGAGATTCCCTATGGGGAGATAATCAAAAAAACTAGGAATAAAAAAAGAGCCGTTTAAAACAGCTCAGAATTCATGTTCTACATAATTAATGGCAGGGCATACTCATTAGATGACAAACGTGCTTGTTCATCTGTGTTTGACGATGAACACAAGCATTGTTATAATATAAAAAGATGGCTAGACGAGTGGATACGTCAGGCTCATCTCTAAATTACATATACATGTAGAAATGGCCTTTCAGTTATCGCATTATCAAAGATAACGAAGGGCTATTTGTATTTTTCTAGACAAAAAAACTCTATTAATATTCTAACAGCAACAACTATGAGCATCTATATTTGACGATGAACTAAACCATCGTTATAATATAAGAAGATAGTCAGACGAGTAGTTGCGTCAGGCTCATCTCGGAAAACATTAAATTTTGAGAAATGGCCTTTTCGTTTTTACTAATCTCCAGGTTAGTGGAAATGAAGGGCTATTTGTCTTTTCCTAGACAAATAAGCGCTATTAACGCCCCAAAGGCGATAACCACGGTCATCACCTGTAATAGGAGCATAATGATTTCATAATCACTCATAGGCTTACCCCTCCCTTCAATCACGAAGAGAGGCCCAACCTCGTCCAACTATCTTATGTTAATTATATACCAAACAAATATACGATACAATAAGTATCGTATTATAGAGATTTATAGATGAAAACTCTACCTTAGGAGATCTAGGGTAGAGTTTTTTGTGTTTGTAGGGTATTCCTATCAGATTATTGAGTTTTTTTGTCATACACCGCAAATGGTAAGTAGCATTGCAACACAGCGCTTATCCAACTAGCAATCGCGATAATAGAATCGTTTCAATACCGTAAACGGTAAGTACTGTTGCAACTCTCTTCGATTACCAGTAAAGTCTACTGAAGAAGAAAAGTTTCAATACCGTAAACGGTAAGTACTGTTGCAACTTGAAGCCTATAATCGTAAAGATTTAGGTGTAGCATAAGTTTCAATACCGTAAACGGTAAATACTGTTGCAACTAAACACCCAGCTAATATTAATATCATTATATCTGTTTCAATACCGCAAGCGGTAAGTACTGTTGCAACCAAAAGACTAGAGAGTCGTCTAATGGTGGGTCGTATAATACGTTTCAATACCGCAAGCGGTAAGTACTGTTGCAACATTAATAACCCATATATATCAAGATTTTTAGAATAGTTTCAATACCGCAAGCGGTAAGTACTGTTGCAACAGCAGGCCTTACAAAGCCAGTATTCATGGGGCTTAAAAATAGGTTTTGGAAAACCTCACACCGTAAACGGTAAAAACACGCTCTCATTTGATCCACAAGGCCTATGGATATAGATAAATACTGGAAGAAAATGATTTTTCTTAAGATACAGTTATTATAAGGGTTTATAGATTTTACGTCAATAATTTAATTCATTTTCCTTTCATTTATCTTAAAAGGTCCTATTACAATAAGTAACAGATTTCTTTACTATGCAAACTTCATAACTAATATAGCAAAACAAAAATAGATTAAGACCACCAGCTAAAGCACCATGGCATCCGCCGCAAGAGCGGTTCCGATCAAAGGGTCTGTGTATTGTATACCGTTACGCTGTAACGATACGGGTCGCGGAGGAAACGACCATGCTACATGATGCTCTAACTCGTAGGCTTAACTTGTGATTTCATTATACGTAGCTTTCACCTAATGAGATAATCAAAAAAACTAGGAACTAAAAAGAAACCTACTGGGTATCAAAATCGATAACCAGCAGGTTTCTTTGAAACCGTTATTTTGTATGCAATGTCACTCTCACTTGCCCCAGTCCCTGACTAGACAATCGACCTACACCGCAGTGTTGACCAAAGGTTGCTAAAATAGTGATGAGTTGACGCTCTTCATCATTTAGTTTGGACAAGTTAAATGTAAAGCCGCCCACAAATCCGGTAATGCCTCGGTCACGACCGAAGTACACCCGTTTCGTGTGGCCTATCCAGTCGGTTAGGACAATGCGTTCGCATAATTCTTTAATACGTCCTTTATCTAATGTTTGGTCTACATCACCAGCATTCCATTTATCTACGATGGATGCAAAAATTAGCTCCGCCGTAGGGAATGTAATGTCTCCATGGGTACCATTAAATGATGTAGGCGTAACAAAGTCGATTTCTACACGTTTTGTTAGTTTACCTGTAAGACAACGTTCTACCAATATTAATGTATTCTCCACCGATAAAGGAAGATCAAAAGGTGCATCATATTGCACATCTATAGCCATCGCTTCAAGTGGTCCAATCTGTAAGGATAGTGGCTGCGGTATCTCTTCGAGAATATACCACAACTCACGATGCCACACACAGATTCGTAAGTAAACCACATCCCCTTTTTGGATTGTAGCATCACGGCGTTTTCTGCCATATTGCAAGGATACCGTAAAAGGTTTGATGCCCGATAAGTCATGCCAATACGTACCTGCCGCTTCATCGATGGAACCCATTAGAGAAAATACGGCTGCATGGAGGAATCGGCCTGGAAATTCGGGCAGTTTACATGAGTTCTTAGCCTTAAGGGCTAATGTTACAGTACCTAACATTATTTAGACCACTTTTCGATGAAGGATTTTGGCATATCCAATTTGCTGCGATATCTAATACGATTATCCATCTTGTTATTCTTAATAGTCATCATGGATATACCTTCGGTCCAGTTCTTAGCAGGGTTTGGACCATTAGCGATATTCCAATCCATCATCATGTACAAATCGTCGAGCATCACATTGTATGCTGATTTATCAGCACCAAGCACATCATCACGATAGGTTGTAAATGCCTTTACATACTCTTCGCTATCCGTTGTACTTTTACCGGTGTTCCACGCATCATTTTCAAACAGGCTAGAGTAACGGCTATTGTTATCAAAAATCGTTACCTCTGTATCGAGTTTAACACTGCCGAAACCGATGGATTTACCCATACCAAGTTTGTAATATGTCCGACGTTGACCACCGGAATATTGATCTAGATTAAGAGACATGAGCAACGCACCGAGCTCTACATCGCTAAGACGTTCAAAATGAATACGGCTAGTAAAAGTAACTCCTCTATCCACAGGACGGATTTTGCGTGTACCTTTAATCTCTTTTTCTTCGTCCGTACGCGTCCAATTCTTCGCTTTTTCAAGAGGTTGGTGCCAATACATCTTATAGCCACGTAAGGATGCATGTTCATGCCCCCAGTGATTATACGTATTATGGTCATCTACATCTTGCTCTAAATAAAGTTGGAACGATGTTGGATTTGGTCCCATCAATGGATGTGGATAATCGGATGGACACATCTTTAATGTACCTTGAACATGTGCATCAGAAAATGATACACGACCAGCCCAATTATCTCCGTACCCAAATACGCTATCACATAAATCCACGCCATTATTATGTTGTTCTAAGGAATTTGGCAAATGATCACTAATCTTCAAATCGTATGCAATACGATAGAAACGACCATGCCCAAAATGTTCAACGAGGCCATCCTTTTCAATAAAGAAACAAGGTACAACGAATTTTACATCTGTAGAATGGGTGTACTCTTTGGCTGCTTCGCCAGATTTACCTGTTTTCTTATCTAACAAATCCAATGTGCCGCGATTCTTGTCGTCTGCGTAGCTTTCAATACAAGATTGAGGAATCGGAATGCGTTTATCAAAATTACCCGGTTTGGTAATACGCATGTAAGACATTTTCGAATCCATTTTACCAGTATGAATATCAACATACTGATCAGTCCAATCTATAGTTGCTTTATCCTTCTTATTCACAGGGTAACCATCAGAACAAGATATTTTTTTAAATACACTTGGTACCACAAAGAAATCATTATTTACAGTTTGAATGATAAAACCAGCACTTGCTTTTGTTGCAGGTTTTAAATCACCCTTCCCATTTTTTTCCATTTTTATCATGCGTGATTTATAGTAATCTTTAAGGGATTTAATAGAACTGGCAACATCACGGAAATAGAGGTATCTATCTTCAAAATCGCCCAATCCGGTACCGCGTTGATACGGTCTAAAGCTACTAGCCGTTACAATTTTAAAGATTTCTTTTACCATACCCTTAAGGCTAGATCCTGGGATGGTTGGGTTATTTTGACCACCGTAGAATTCGAGAGGCGTTGTGTCCTCTTGTTTTGATGGCCCACCGATGAATAATGGTGTTTCCGTTGTAATGGTGAGGTCAATATATCCTGTATGTGTGCCAGTTTGCGTAACATGATCGCGGTATGCATCCATAACGTCCTTTGTGACGCCTTCAAAATTACCGTCATAAAATTCAGCAGGAATCACGTGACTAGGCAAGCGCACGAAATTGTACGATGCGCTGGCAGGTGTAGACGGATATTTATTATTGCCATTTCTTCTAGCGCCGCTATTACCATAGGAATTATTGTAACCGCCAGAACGCCCTTGTCCACTGCGATTGCCACCCGAGTATCTTTCATTAACTACTTTTTCAACATCTAATCCTGGGTTATTCCGTGCAAAAAAGTCAGCGCTAGCAGCATGTCTATTTTTACTTTTACCTTTACCAGCCATACTACGCCTCCTTGTCTACGATGCTCACATACCGGTAATCGGTATAGCTCGCTTGATGGTTATCTAAATATCCAATGTAATTACGCGTTGTTAAATAGCAATACTGTTTCGTTGCTGTAACAGGGATGATTTGTGAAAGCTTACGCCCGGTGTCAACCAAATGGGTAAATCCGTCAATGTTATGCAATTGTGCATAGCCCGCATCATTTTCACCGATCATACGAGACGTGGAATCCACGTAGGATACGCTTTCACCAGATGCATCGGAAATGTAGCGATATACTACGGAGCCATTTTGAACGGTGATGCGCAATTCTTCTGTATCGTTAAAGATGCGCATATCTTGCAAATAGGCATTTTCAATGGCATTGGAACCATCGGAAAATTGGAATGCACCATTCTTGTAATAGCCCCATTTTACTTCGTGCACAGACCAGATAACGACGAGGCCATCGTGTTGCATATGTTCCTTTGCAACAGAAGCGATGTTCACATCTGCTAGGGCGCCACAGGTGCCGCTAGTTTTCGTATATACGCCTTCATGGCGTTGTAATTCTTTACTCATGGCAACCTCCTTAGCCGTTTACAGTTTCTTTAATGCATTGTTGCAACGCAATCACTAGGTTTTCAAGATGAGCTGCCTCACCAGATGTTACCTTACCGTTGCCGTCGATAGTGTAGCTTTCACCATGATACTGAACGGTAACAGATTTGCCTTGCACACGACCATAACCGATTGTACGGTTCGCGCCCAATGTAACTTGACCCGTCATGAGGTCCTTCACGAGGAGCATCACAAGGCCAGCCTCTGCATCATTGCAGTTCTTAACGGTCATGTGCAATGGGAACGTCACAGCATCACCCTTAATATTGCGCACCGGATGGTCTTGGAACAAGGCGCCATTCATGGCACCGCCGGTGAAACGATCCACGCGGATACGAGGTTGTTCCTCTTGATTGAACTGTTTATCAAAGTAGATTTCATCTACCATGACACGGCCTTTGCGGCTGTCCTTATCGTCATCATTGCTATAGCCAAAAAGCGTATTAACGAGCTCACCATTTGCCCCAAGAGCTTGGAGAATGCGACCACATTGGTGACGCAATACACCTTTAACGGATGTACCAGGAACGAAAAGCGCTACGGATTTGTCTTCCCATGCTTCTTCAAAGATGGATTTGATAAGCACCGTATCTTCTAAATAGGCATCCATGTTGATGACTAAATCGCGGTCAGCTACGAGGGCTTGTTTAGGAATGGCTACAGAAGCACCAGATTTGCCAGTTAGCCACGCTTTTACATGGTCTGGTTTCGTAAAGTCATAGTGTTCTAAGGCAATATCCTTACAAGCAACACGGCCGAAGCCATTCACCGTACGAGCACCGATAGCAATACCATGTTGCAAGGCATTGGCCAAAGCAGCGAGAGCCTTTTCTATCTTTTCACCTTGTTGTTCGTGGCAACGACGGATGACACAATCGATACGCAATTGACCGGTAGCACCAGATTCGATAACCTCAAAATCATATTTAGCGCCATCTACGGTAACGCCACGCACATCATCGATGCGAATACCATCGCGTACGACGATATTCGTATCGTCTAAAGGAATGTCATTGATTTGCAACGCACTTTGGGTTCCCTTATCATCGATGGATCCGAATAGCACCAATTCCGCATCAGGTACGAGACCTTGCAAGGCTTGACGCAATACGCCGGCCAAGGATGTGCCAGGAATAAATGGTTGCCCATCGTGGTAGGTCACCACGATATCATCAACCGTATCGTTTAATATATCATTGCTCACACCAGCACGGATAATAAGCGGGCTCGTGAGTTTGACAGTACCAGTCAGAGTGTACCGCCCTATAATACTTGCAGAGTTTAACATACGACGGTCCTCCTTACTTAACTTTTCTAATATGTCTAAAGAAATACAACCAATATTCGTAGGCTACGGTATCAACTAGTTTCGCTGCATCGAGACCCACCATATCAATCAGTTCTGTTGGAATTTCGTAATAGGAACCGCTCGTACCGGATTTAGCCAAGCATGCATTCACTAACAAGTTTGCATCAAAGTCGATGATATAATCCATCAAGTTAACACGTTTCGTTTCACTGCGTGTATACGCATGTTCCAACTGGAATTCACGCAAATTCTTTTCAAGCACCTTCTTATCGGCCTTAGTTTGGGCTACAAAGTCTTGCAATTGACGATGACCTGTGGCATGTTCTGTACCGAGTTCCGCCAACAACACAGAGGCGAAATGCTTGGAGATACCACGGGCATCCATGGTGCGTTTAATATAGGTATCCACATCGTGAGCGGCATGCAACCGTGCATTCAAGATGATTTGTTTTTCCAATACCTTCTTCGCAATGCGGCGCGTTGGTTTATGTAAGGACGTAAGTGCTTCTGCTTTCGCCTTACCTAATGGCACCATCGTACCCTCCAATGGTGTCCAAATACGACCTTGACCATAACCTTCTTGCACGCGACTGCCCATACCGTTATATAAGATATGTTGTAATGTGGCTATATCATCAGGAGACCAGCCAGAGACTTTTACCAATTCCACTACACTACCTGCAGAAGCAGCAGATTCAGCACTGCTACGAACGCCCCAGATGCTATTGAAGTTTTGTTCCTCTTGGTACGATGCGAACACACCGCCGATGGTAATGTCGGAACCAATAGACGCCACCGCACGACCCACTATATCGTGAATGGATGCCGTGCCAAGTAACAATGGTGTATGTAAGCGTACATATATGGAATTTCCTGTACTAGTTGCTGTTGGCACAGGCGTAATATCGCCAATCGTAACGGTACAGTGACCGTATTCCGTACGGCGAGAACGGCCGATATGGCAATCTAAGTTCTTAGGGAATTCGCGAACGAAGGACTCCAAAGCCTCTTTAGGACCTACCACGGATCCAACGAATACTTGATTGGGTTTCAAATATTCATAGTTGAAAATCGTACCATCACTGCTACGGCCTTGTACACGTTCTTGTTCGGATGAGCGAGACATGTGCAATTTAATAGCTGTTTCCACAGAAACGGGACTGCACTCTGTACCGTCCAATACGATAAAGCCCTTCACGCCTTTAAAGCCAAGAAGATTTTGTTTTTCTGGTACATCGTATTCTTGTCTTGCATAAAACGAATCGATCACCGTGTTAGATGCAAACTTGGTTTCCTTAGCGGCATTCTTATTTTTTTGCAAGCTCAATGGCGCAGGGAAGGATGTGCCCTTTACCGTATCTTTATAGGCGGATACAAAACGTAAATCACCGTAGAACAAGTCCATAAAATCCTTGTTCGTATGCGCTGTTTTGCCAAGGTTATGAGATTTAATGAACTGAGTGGCAAATAGGCCACGTAAGATGCGTCCGTCAATGGATCCGCGCGTAGCGGTCAACACGCCTGCCGTAGAAGAATTGGCAATGAGCGTTGGGGATTGTATAGTGACCGTAATATTTACTTGTTCCATAGTGTACCCCCTATTGTATCTACATCAAATGCTTTGTCATCGATTTTACATACCACTTGACCGAATCCACGGTTTCGCTTACCGCCGATGCCCGTCATATTGCGTACGGCACAGCTCAAAATATAGCGGTCCGTATCCGTCATATCCTCTACATCGATGTGGCCCTTAAAGGTAAGGCCTTTGTTAAGCACGCGAGAGTTGTGCAAGGTCCCTTCCATAGCGGTTCCTGTCGTTTGGTCGATAGATGTGTAATACCGCATGGATGTATATTCTTCAAGAACGCGGTCCTTCGTAAACACCGTTGGGTATTGTTCCTCTAATTGCGCCAACTCACGAGATACCACATCATAGTCAGCAATGGTCAAATTCGAGATGGACAATCTTGGTTCATCCGTAACGCCTTCTAGACGGTTAAATAGCACTTTCACATCATCCGTCGTGAACGCCGTCATCTTAGCGGTTTCCATCATTTCCGCCACCTCGAGGGCGCTTTCATATAACACACCGCGCACCCGTTTCGCCGGAATGAAAGGAATTCCGTAACGGTCATGAACGATGGTGCTGTCCGTATTCACATCGCCTTGGCCGGACATCAGCATGGTTGGCGACAATAATTGTATGGTTAATGTGTACATATACTTACTCCAATCCAGGCAATACATAATCCATCAATTCAATGGCATCCGTATACGGTGTGCGCATGTGGCCGTCGATTTTAGCCCATAGTTTGTCTGTGAAAGCTTCCCAGCCGGCTACATTTGGCAATGATGCCCCTGTATTGCGCAATTGTTCAAGGAATACGGTCCACATATGTTCATTATCTTGCAATACGGAACGCAATTCCTTCACCTTATTATGAGCCATCACCTTGCCGGCGTTGAATTGTGCTGTACAATCCAATACTTGAGGCAAGCCTTCTATATCGCCAGAGGCTACGGATTCTGTACGACCGTAGACACGGTATGGACCAAAGTGCATATTGCCTGTTAAGCTGCTGTATTCATTAGCAAAGAATTGTTCCAATGTTGGCGCTGTTTCGCCGTGCAAGAAGGCAAAGTCCATCCAGCAGGATTCTGGAATGGTATGGGATTCATTGTATGCACGCATCTTGGATTTAGCGCTATCGCAGAGCTGTTCCGCCATTTCGTAGCCTCTAAAGAATGGGTACGATGTAGGAATGACCGCAATACCGGCACAAGATGCAATGGACATACCGTCCGCATCACTCAATAATTGTTGCATCAAGAAGTGTGATGTTTGCACCGCAATACGAGCATTACAGATGAATGTAATATCGTCACCGCCTACGATGATAGGGCGAATTGGCATCATGTTCGGTTTCAATTCCAATTCTGCATCTAGCACATCATAGTGATCGATAATCCATTCTACTGTGACCTTAAAGCTAGCCAATGTCTTCTCATGAACACGTTTGGACAAGGCACTGCGTTCTTCCAATGTTTTGCAGGCTCTGAAATGAGCCCCCATATTGTTACCATCAATATGAACGATAGCAATGTCATTGATACCCGTTTTGCTATTGTCTGTCGATTGGTTTTGACCCAAGTCTTCCAATTCAGATGGAAATACCCAGTCCGTATCTTCTGTACCGAATAGGTCAAGGCTCAATCGTTTATTCGCTGCGTCAAAGGCGTTGAATTTAGCAGAAAAGGATGTCGCCACAAGGCGTTTTTCGCCTAGTTGTTCCGTTGTATCCGCCACATCACCGCTATAGTCACAAATCGTCGTCAAGCCCGTATTGGCTGGCGTCACAATTGGATGTAGGGTGTATTGATTGGTCTTTAATTGTGAATACAATACGCCTAAATCACTAGAGAACTTGTCTTTATCAAGGGTAATTGTTCCCGATGTAGCACCCACCTTGAGGGATGGATATTTCGTCAACACGCGAGTGGTAAACTGTTTAATAATATCCGCAACGAGTGCTTCATGAGCTTCGTCAATCAACACCAATGCATTACCGCCACCGATGTATGCCACATACACAGGCGTTGGCAAGGCCGTAAGGCTTTCACCACGGCTTAGCCAAGAGGTAGTATCCGCCGCCACTCCGATATTTTTAATGACCTCATCGCACAACACATTCTCAAATAATCGGTCCACAATATATGAAGCCCCTACGTTGGCCTTCAATTTATTGTTCGCGAAGATGTACTTTTGAATGGACTGCACATCAAACAAAATCGCATTTACTTGCATAGGCTCACTCCTTACCTATAAAACACAACACGGATTAGCGACAATACTCGCGGAACTGAACGAACTGAAAGTTCACGATTTTCTCGTTCACCCCATCCTCATAGGATTCCTCGACCACCCGTTCACTGGTGGCTGCTACAACGGTAATCCCGACGGCGAGCAATCGTTCCACTAAGGCGTGACAATAAATGAATTCCCCTTGGCAGAGCACCGCCGTTGGATGCAAGGCGATGATGCGCGCTGCATATTCTTGCGCTAACTGACTAATCTCTGCCGAAGATGCCATCGGATCAATCTGAGGGAATGGCATGTCCATAATCACCCCATATTGACGCCCTGCATCGAGCTGCGCATCCGACCAATACTGGGACGGATGATTCGTATGATTGATAAACATGTAACCCCCTCTTTCATGAAATGCGATACGCTTAACTTCATTTATACTTCATCTTAAATAATAGCAAATACTGAGAAAAAAATCACTTATAATCATGCACTTTATGAAAGTTTTATGATTACGAAACAGTTTTTACCTCCATATCTGCATTTACATCACTTATTTGGTCTAAATAACTCATACAGTCCTTTACACATTGTTGAATCCACTGACGTGGTGACACGCCACCAAACCGCTTAACTGTAGTTGTCATATAGGACTCATATAATGATACCCAGTTCTTTTGAGCATCTTTAGACATAAAACAACCACGTTCAGTGACTTCAAAATCTGTATCATTTACCATATGGCGATTCAACACTTTTAAAATAAAACGATCCATAACCTCCTGTCGTACTAAATCCATCAAGTCATAAACGAGACTATCCTTACGATTATTCGTGCTATGTAGCAAGCCAATACGAAGATCGAGGCCCGATGTCAAAAGACAAGCTCGCACCTCACGTTCTAAAAATGAATAGCCATAGCTAAGCAATGCATTTACAGGGTCAGGACTTGGATGACGCTTACGGCCTGTAAATTCCCAAGGCTCAGAAAGGCATGCATCCCATACGGAAAAATAGGTTTTAGACGCCAATCCTTCCATACCACGCAAACCATCAATAGTTCTAACTTTACCTACACGCTTTAACAGGCCATATAAGGTCTTACGTACAAAATCATAGTTAGGCAACGCTTTAGTTTTACTATACTATTCTAAGATAGAAATCTGTGCTTGAATCTTCTTCTGCACAATATATTGAGCCCCCATTAGGGCAAAGGATTCGTCTTGAAAGTATCGTGTTTGCCATAATAACTTAGATAGTGATGTTTTTTCATCCCCCAATGTGCCAACTAGGCGATATGCATGGTCTACAAACTGAATAAGAGACCCTTGCTGCACCAAAGAATACATCACTTGCGTAGATAATTGCGTTGTACGACCAACTACTAAAGTTCCTACTGTCGCCATTGGCAATTCTCGCAACACCTTATGATCTTGTTCTAATACTAACAAACCACCATCTTGATTAACTGACACACCGGGTGTCATTACATATACTGTTTCTACCATGTATACCACCTCCTACAAATTAAATGATTAATACAGGCCCCTCATTAACAGGAAGGTCCTGATTACACCATATCGGTGTCTTAGCCGTATCTGAAATTGAAATCACAAGCAATCGCTTTGTCATATCATTACCAGTTAATTTCTCTAATTGTTTTATAATTGTTTCAATGCGTACACGCACATGCGAGCATAAAAATACGCTGTATTGAACGCGATAGCAAAAAGATTCTAAATACTTAACAACCTTGTTTCTGATTTTTGTATCTGAAATATCATATGAAATAAGATACTGCATACAACACCTCCAAACTAATAACAAACTCATTAACTACATTCATTATACAAATCTAGAGGGAAGTACAATAATCAGAAAAACTAGGAATGAAAAAGCTGTGCCTCTGTTATACACACAGAGAGCACAGCTCTTTTAGTAATAGATATGTAATTGTAAGTTAGAGATGTTGAGGCCACATCATCGCTTTGTTCCTTTGCTATCACCCTTCGCCGCATACCGCAAGCGATAAGTACTGTTGCAACCATTGCATGATAACAAATACCACGTTAACCATAAACGGTTTCAATACCGTGAACGGTAAGTACTGTTGCAACGATCCAGAATATGGATATGCTGAACTTAGCTGGACACCGTTTCAATACCGTGAACGGTAAGTACTGTTGCAACTAGCTGTTTGGTACGCCAATCAACTTGGCTATTCTGTTTCAATACCGTGAACGGTAAGTACTGTTGCAACGCAACAACAGTGACTGATAATGATATTAATGTAGGTCAGTTTCAATACCGTGAACGGTAAGTACTGTTGCAACAATGAAATTGAACATTACTTTATCCAAAAAAGAAGCGTTTCAATACCGTAAACGGTAAGTACTGTTACAACAAAATTGAAGAATCGTAAAACTCGACTATTATAGTTGTGTTTCAATACCGTAAACGGTAAGTACTGTTGCAACTTTTCATTATCTAGAAAGGCTTTATTGAATTTAGAATTGTTTCAATACCGTAAACGGTCAAAACGTGCTCCCATTCGGTTCATAATGCCTACGAACCTAGGTAAATACTGGTAGAAAATGATTTTTCTAAGATTACAGTAATTATAAGGTTTTTTGAGTTTTACGTCAATATGCAGGGAGATTTTCTAAAAGGGTGAATTTTTATAAAATGTAGGTAATAAATGGGTTTATCGCTATTTTGACAAATTTTATAAGCCAAGAAAATCTATTCCAGATCTAGTTTACAAAAAAAGACCTACCCGCATGATATCACACGAATAGGTCTAACCATTAACTAATTCATTATTCACTTTTTAATTACACCGCTCCTTTCTATACTAATTGATCTGCTTCAAAAAACAATTGTAATATAGGCCAAAACTCTATCTGCATACAAGCACCTCCTATCTTTAACTCTATGACTAGCCTTTTACAGCTTTATACACAGAAACAGCTAATGCTACGCCTTCGGCAAATGCTTCCCAAGCAGCAATACCTAGTAATGGAAACATAATCTCAAACCTCCTTATACTACAAAATACATCAAACTAACATTAATCTTCTAACAATGCACAGGCAACAAGTGCTACCGCAAATCCTACAAATGGATACATACAATCACCTACTTTCTAAAATACTGATATGGCACTATAATTTTATTTTTGAAGCTTTATACACAGTGAGGCCTAAACCAACACCAGTTGCAAAACCTTCCCATGCAGATGCAGCTGCTACGAACGCCAACACAGGGAACATAGTATCACTCCTTTCTTATTCCGAATTCTACAATTACAGTTTTAACACTAAATTCTAATTTCTCTTCATAGGCAACCTCACACTCTATAACGACACCAACAACTTACATTCACAGTATAAACCAATAACGGAAAATCTCTTTATCAAAACAACTAGGGCACATCCTAGCATTACTTCAATTGTGATATCCCTCATCGGCTATATCATGATTATATAGCAGGCAATACGATGTACATATTCAAAATAACTAAGGCAAAACCCCGAGCAGATTAAATTAATCTACTCGGGGTTTTGAGATGTAATATTCTATTCAATACCGTAAACGGTAGGTACTGTTGCAACGTAGCGGTTCTGATGATCGTTCATCTGGTCAAGAAACCATTAAGTTTCAATACCACAAGCGGTAAGTACTGTTGCAACGCGAAACTCCAAGAAATGGGCGAATTGATGTTGCTGAGTTTCAATACCGTAAACGGTAAGTACTGTTGCAACAAAGAAGTAGATAGCTTCACAAATGATAAAGAGGAAGAGTTTCAATACCATAAACGGTAGGTACTGTTGCAAATAACTTAATGAAAAAATACTACCTTGATATTACATTTGGATGGTTTCAATACCGCAAACGGTAGGTACTGTTGCAACTAGTGAAAACTTTATGCAACTAGCGAAGCAAAGTTAGTTTCAATACCGTAAACGGTAAGTACTGTTGCAACCTCCTATGGCACAACGCGGTTGCGTAGGAAACTACGCTAAGTTTCAATACCGTAAACGGTAAGTACTGTTGCAACCTTGAAGTACGACTTATTTGACCCTGAAGATAATTCGTTTCAATACCGTAAACGGTCAAAACGTGCTCCCATTTGGTTCATAATGCCTACGAACCTAGGTAAATACTGGTAGAAAATGATTTTTCTAAGATTACAGTAATTATAAGGGTTTTCAAGCTATACGTCAATATGTAGGGAGGTTTTCTAAATAGGTCAATTTTTATAAAATGCAGTTAATTACTAGGTTTATCGCTATTTTGATAAATTTTATAGGTCAAGAAAACCTTTTCACATCTAAATTACACACAAAAAAGACCTACCCGCATGAATCACACGAATAGGTCTAACCATTATCTAAATCAGTATTCACTTTTTAATTACAACGCTCCTTTCTATACTAATTGATCAGCTTCAAAAAATAATTGTAATATAGGCCAAAAGTCTATCCGCATACAAACACCTCCTATCTTTAACTCTCCGACTAGCCTTTTACAGCTTTATACACAGAAACAGCTAACGCTACGCCTTCGGCAAAGGCTTCCCAGGCGGCAAAACCTAGTAATGGAAACATAATCTCAAACCTCCTTATACTACAAAATACATCAAACTAACATTAATCTTCTAACAATGCACAGGCAACAAGTGCTACGGCAAATCCTACAAATGGATACATAGTATCACTCCTTTCATATTACGAATTATACAATTACAGTTTTAATACTAAATTCTTATTAATCTTCATAAACGACCTCACATTCTATAACAATACAAACATCTTACATTCATAGTATAAACCAATATGTGAGAATCCTTTTATCAAAATAACTAGGACACATCCTACTATTACTTTAATCAGTATATCCCTCATCGGCTATATCATGATTATATAGTAATCAACACGATGTACATATTCAAAATAACTAAGGCAAAACAACATAAGTGAAAGTTATCTAGGTAAAGACATTGACGTATATAAAGGAAATGACATATAGTATTAGAAACTTAAATCAACTCTATGATGCTAATGTTGTTTTATAATTTATGGGGAGATTAAAATGAATAAAAATATTGAAATGAACGAAGCTTTCACATTAATCGAATTAATTAGAAGATATCAACTCGAAACAAAAAATTTCATGCGTTACAGTAAAAATATAGTAAATGGAATAATATATGCATTATATAAAATACGCCTTAATAATACCCCTGATTCATACACTATTTTGTCTGATAATCTAGATTCTCTTCGATTATCTACCAAGTTATATAATTATGACGTGGAAACTGATTATATCAAAGATGATGATTTAGACGATATTACATATGAATCGATTTTTGATTTCCCTAGAGAGCTTTTACAACGTAAGATTGTGATTACTAGAAAAGAACCATTAACAAATATGGCAAGTACTATTGTTTGGTATGACACTTGGTTTGATGGGGATATTGATTTCTCTAGTGAAAGCATCGAGCCAGAAGATATGCTTTCAACCAAATATGTATATTTATTAGCTGATATCTTTGATGATTTAATCAATCTATATGATGATTTGGATATATCCGAACACGAAGCATGTGTTCAATACCAATCATTCAATGAAAATAAGGTTGAAATGATTCATTCAGCCTATTTCTTAGATATGATTGCTCACACTATTTCAATGGATGAGCATATCCATGTATCCTACATTGCCAATTATATGGATTTATACAAATCTGCATTAGGACATATTGATTACGAAACACAAAAAGAAATTGATAGAGAGAATGCAGCTGAAAGTAAGAAACCTGCTGAAAAAACATTCACAACGGAACCCATCGAAGGACCATTATTTTAATAGGAATCAACTTTCATAAAAATAAAAGGCCCACTCGCATAGCATCACACGAATAGGCCTAACCATTATCTAAATCAGTATTCAATTTTTAATTACACCTCAACACAAACATGTACTAAACCAAAATCTATGGATGGAAACATATAAAACACCTCCTAACTTCATTTACACAATTAATCATCTAACAATGCACAGGCAACAAGTGCTACTGCAAACCCTACATATTGATACATACAATCACCTACTTTCTTTTTAAAATACTGATATAGCACTATAATTTTATTTTGTAGCTTTATACACAGTGAGGCCTAAAGCAACACCAGTTGCAAAACCTTCCCATGTAGATGCTGCCGCCACAAGCGCCAACACAGGTAACATAATATCACTCCTTTCGTATTACAAATTATACAATTACAGTTTTAACACTAAATTTTCATTTCTTTTCATAGATAACCTCGCATTCTATAACGACACCAACAACTTACATTCATAGTATAAACCAATAACGGAAAATCTCTTTATCAAAATAACTAGGACACATCCTAATATTACTTCAATCAAGATAACCCTCATCGGCTACAACATGATTATATAGCAAGCAGTATGATATACGTATTCAAAATAACTAAGGCAAAACCCCGAGCAGATTAAATTAATCTACTCGGGGTTTTTGTTGTAATATTCTATTCAATACCGTAAACGGTAAGTACTGTTGCAACTGGGATTAAGGATGAAAATTATGATTTGTTAAATTCAGTTTCAATACCGTAAACGGTAAGTACTGTTGCAACAATCATATTATGATGTAACGGCAGCGCCTCGAGATATCGTTTCAATACCGTAAACGGTAAGTACTGTTGCAACGCAAACTTACTAGATGCTGGCTTTGCTGGTACTATAAATAGTTTCAATACCGTAAACGGTAAGTACTGTTGCAACCAAATGCAAATGTGATAGCTTTACGGCATAATATTATGGGGGTTTCAATACCGTAAACGGTAAGTACTGTTGCAACTCTCCCCTAAACGTATTTTTATCTCTCATGAATTTGTGTTTCAATACCGTAAACGGTAAGTACTGTTGCAACAAGATCCAGACTCTCAAAACTTCCCTATACATGATAATAGAAACGTTTCAATACCGTAAACGGTAAGTACTGTTGCAACCCAGTAAAGGATGGATATGGCATTTTATTTATGGAGTTTCAATACCGTAAACGGTAAGTACTGTTGCAAC
>FLSB01002915.1_pt1 | contig 42068 bp, 69 predicted proteins | sample 1550551 | NCBI WGS metagenome assembly FLSB01 (sample SAMEA4031774, study PRJEB14383) | metagenome | biome: human; feature: oral; material: saliva | place: Philippines | collected 2014 | reverse complement strand
AATATCAATAAAACAATAATTTTAATATAAAACAATAAAAATATGAGATTTTAGGCATACCAGAAACACAAGTTATTAACTTTAATATCAAAAATCGGCGGGAAAATAGGGGATAAACACAAATTGTAGTAAAAAGTGTCATTATATAAACATATAAACTTTTGCCTATACCAGAAACACAAATAAATTGTTTGTTGTCTCAAAATTGTAAAATAATTGATTTAAGCCCCTTGTTTTTAGCCACCTATATATTACTATGCGTTGATATTTTTAGCCCCCTAAAATCAATTATTTGTTAAATTGCGTGTTGAGAACCCTAGTAAAATAAGGGGTCTAGTATGAGAATAAAATTAAATTCTCAATTTACATATTGCCTTGTTTGTTGTGAGAGAAAAACTCGCTAGACCTTGCCAATAAAATTTGCCAAAAATTGATGTTTTATACTAAAACAAACAAATATAACAGTGTTTTTTGCAAAACACTGTTACTTATTCCCTATATGGTGTTATCTCTATATTCCATTATATGTTATTATATTATACATCTCTCTCTTTTATATTTACCGCGCCGATTATTTTATTATTCACCTTATTTGCCGCCGATTTTTTGTAATAAAAAAAGAGTGAGTATTTCTACTCACCCTATATTGCCGCCGATTTTTTATTTCTTGTAGCGAATTTCCATTTTTTCACCCATTTCCCATGCGCCTACCACAAATGCGCGGAAGGTGAAATAATCATCTTCGATGAAATAGAATGACTTGTGACCTGCGGTGATTCTTCCCTCCTTCGTACCTGCAAGTGACTTATAAATTTCATCCCTTGACTTAAACTCTGTGGTTACTGCTTCAAAGGTGGAGAACTCACCCTCTCCGTACATATGAAGAACATCTTCAAGGAGTTCCTCTTTGGTGTCCGTCTCGCCGTTATCCCATGCGACGTATTCGCCGCACTGAACAACCACATCTTCGTGAATCTTCCCTTCCAAGAAGTCGAAAATGATTTTGGTGGGAATGTCGTATTGCCACCCTTCATTCTTAAACTCAACTCTTGTCCACCCATTGGAAAGAATTATACCGCAAATCCTGTCTGTGTTAAAACTTCTCATTTCTAATTCCTCCTCTAAAAAACAATAAACTTAACTATCTGTATTATAACAAAACGCAATATCTCTGTCTATGGTTTTTTTGCGCCTAAAACACGATTCTGAGTTCATAGCTTTTTTGGTAATTCATAATTGGGTATACCTTGTCGATAAAGTCGGCAAGTGATATTTCACAGTGAGTATATAGGTTCCCATTCTTGTAAATCCAACACTCACCACTAATCCATGTGGAATCGTTTGATCCATCTTCAAATTTGAAGGTGACCTTTTTTGCGCCTTTTGTTAATTTCATCGTCCTGTAGTAAGTTAGATTTTCGCTATAATAGATCTTAAATGGTAGACCATCCCTATATTCTAACCCTGCAAAAGATAACAAATTTGAGTAAATCTCATCTTCAATTTCCACCATTTCTTGTTTGATATAATCTAGTGGATAACCGTTACAATTCACATTTCGGCGCAGGTTTCTTTCTTTGATTCTGTGCATTTTCACCGATTCTCTCAAAATCTCATGAATTACACTTTCTGGAACCACACCCCTGAAATAGTCAAGCATGATGGTAGCAGGGATTTTTCGACCATCGTCAAGAACAGCCCACCGCAATTTGTCGCTTTCAACGATTTCACCAGAAAAGTTTTCATCTTGAAATTTCATTTTTGTAACCCCCTAATTAAAATACCACTTCCATTATATGACCATCCCTATATGTGATTTCATTGAAATACTTATATAAGAAGTCTACCAATTTGATTTCACGAACCTCCTCAATCAGTTTGAAATCCTTATAAGCAAATATTTTACCAGTTTCCCATATCCAATTATCTTTGTGGGATTTTGTCTTTATGACAATTTTTTTCGCTCCTTCTGTCAAACCAATCGCCTTGTAGCAGGTGAGATTAACTACCTCATAGGTTCGGATTTTTTCACAACCTCTATTGTCTCTCCCAACCATATCTAACAGATTCTTGTAAATCCGAATCCAGTTCTTTTCCTTGATTAACCCAATATCAACCAAATTGTAGTTGTATCGGTTAGCCTCTCTTCTCAACCCCCTCTCTGAATCAAGGTACATGATGTTTGATTGGCTAAAAACCCTATTGAGCATACTTTTAGGGAGAACACCCTGCAAGTATTCAAACATGATAAATGCAGGGATTTTACCCTGTTCTGTCTTTGCCCACCTAAGTCCATATTCCTCGACCATGTTCCCCTCGTATTTATCGGTTTTGAAATACATTTTATAACCCCCTATTGAGAATGAGTTTATTTCGCAAAATAGTATGCTACGGCGAACAATTCAACCGCGATAGCACCCAAGGTGGTGACTAAGAATTTAACATCTTCCCACATTACGCCACCCCCTTCATATAATCAGAAATGCGCTTGAGGTGGTCAAAAAGCAAATGCTTGCTTTTTGTTTGAAAGACGATCTTGTGGTCTACACGGATAACATACCACCCACAAACCAAATTCCACTGAATCATGACAAATTCCTCCTTAAATAGTTTATATATCCCTACTATTATTCTAACATAGTAGGGATATACAGTCAAAGGTCATTTCTATGTAGGAATTTAATTAGGTCAAGAAACTCAACACAGGCGAAAATCACTTTTTGCTTGTGTAGTAATTCCCATATTCCCATCCTCCACCTGATTTTGAGATGTAATCCCAACCCTTTGGCGAGTAACTTTCCCATGATTTTTCCGCCTCCACATATTCATAATAAGAGCTATCTTCGGTCAGAATTGCACAAATTGCGTCAATCGTGTATTGGAGGTGAGAAATATTGATGTACTCATGGCAGGTGTGTGGATTATAATAACCAGCACTGAGATTCACCGCAGCGCATCCCATTGTTGGTGCAAGGTAGGAAATATCGGAAAATGTTCCCCAATAGGTATCGAACCCATAGTCTTGAAAGAGTTTTTCAAATTCTGGGTTATAACAGTCGTAATACACCGCTTCCATAAGTCCCTTGCGGTCAACCTCAATGAGATAATTCATTTCATAGAGGTCAGGATGAACATTTTCATTCTCAAAATCTTCACAGAATGAATATGCACCATTTCCCCCTGTTTCCTCATCGCAGGTGAAGAGGAGATAGGGTTTCATTCCTTCAGGCATGGTTCTGTAAACTTCCATGAGTGCATACACACCGCAGCGATCGTCCCCACCAATTCCCTCTGGACTCATGATTATGTTACCATCTTCGCTCTTGCAGATATGTTTTACCTGTTCGTGATGAACAGTGTCAAGGTGGGCAACAAGCATGACTGGTATATCACCCATAATTGAGAGATAATCACCTTCGACGAATGAACACAGGTGTTCATTATAATAATCGAAAAGTGCCGACCACAGTTCGGGTTGGGTCATTTTTATAATTTCTTCAAAAGTCATTTTACATAACCTCCGCATTCGTGATATTGCAGTAATGGCAGCGCGTGGTGAGCACCCCCGTTTCAGGGTCTTCATGGAGATATGAGTTCCGTTCAAGTATCCAATCACCACAACACTCACATTCTACATAATGTTCATCCCGTTGTGATTCTGTTACTACACCAACCCCATCAAGTTCAACCATAATGCTGTTTGGATAGTATTCATTGTCATAGTCTGAAAGGAAGTAGTTTTCTTCCAAACAGTCGCGGCAAACCTCTATTGGATCATCATTCTCATCATAAGCCGTGTAGGTTTCTTCACAGTATTCCTCACAACATTCACAGAAACACCTGTTTTCATTCATGCACTCTTCACAGAAAATACCATCGCTATCAATAAGGTATTCTCCGCACCCTGCGCAAATTCCTGCACCTCCAGCCGTGAAGTCATTGATATACGCACGACCATTTTCCTTGATAAGGGTTTTATTGATGGAAAGTTTAGCGTTGAACTCTCTATACGTCCAGTCGGTGTACCCACCAAACTCATCATCTGCATAGAGGTCAAACCCATAATCGTTATATTTGTATGACACGGTCTTCCACTTATTAGGAAGGTCTGTGCATTCTGAAATGACCTTCTGTACGGCTTTGCGGTAAGTCTTGACGCGTGCCGAATTGGAATTTGTGCCACCACTTGTATTATAGAGGCGTGACTGAACAATCACACCATCTTTATACATAAATAACTGTCTTGACGTTTTGCGGTTAAAGAATGTTTCTTCATCCTTTTCGTCCGCAACAGTGAACGCGATCATGGTGCAATCGTCATTGATATAACCAGTACAACCGTTATTGTACCGATACTCAGTAGAATTGAACGAATGACAAGAAGTCATCATCCAACCACGATCGTCATATTTTGGGTTCGACATACTAAGGAAGTGAGCAGGGTTGATGGAGATGTAGAGGTTCTCCTTTTTAGTTTTCGGTGTGAGAAGGTCTGCGAACTCTGCAAACAACTTCTCGAACCCCTCCTTTTTGTCAATACCCAATTCCTTGCAGCAACCACGCATGATTCGCGTGATTTTTTTACCTTCATGATACTGTTTCGGAAACTCTTTTTTGAGAGCATCCAACCAACAATCTTCCTCTTCCCTACAGAACCAACGGATAGCGTCCCATGTGCAACCCCTGTTCTTGTTGCAAGGTTCTTCAAAATCAATCAGATCATAAATCTCACTGATTAACTCAAACTTGCGCTTGGTCACCTCCTCCTCATCAAGATCCACAAGAACAGGGACGGCAACCATCTGATGCTCCTCATCCCATGCAGGATGCTTGGAGAGCATGGTGCGCAGCGCGTCCTTCTTACGGATTGCGGTCGTTGCGACCGAATCGTAGAAGCTATTCGAGATCTGGTCACGAGTTACTGCCTCACAACTATTTTCCATGTGAGAAAAATAGTGCTTGTGAAAGCGGTTCAACTCTTCCTTAATGATGTTTTCAAGTTCCATAGTGGTGTTCTCCTTCCACAAAAACAAATAATTAACTATCTATATTATAAACTCATGCAATATGAAAATCAATGGTTATTTTCGCAATAAAATAAGCGTCATTTTCGACGCTTATATATAATAGAAGGAAAATTTTCAATCCGCGCTATGAAAAAGCCGTCAAGCCTAGTAAAATCAATGGATCTGTACGTTTATAAGTGCTTTATTTTGCCGCTTGTATTTGTCACTTAAATATTCCTCTAGCATACTAGCAATTTTCTTTACTGTTTGGTCATAGTTTTCAAGAAGTCTCTCTTTTGCTAGTTTACGACCATATTCTAAATCGAACTCATCTTCTGGTGAGCAGCTTGCTACACCTGTAAATTTTGTGCGACGGTTGAGGTAGTTCTCTATGAACCGTCTCTCTGAAATACCACGTTTAGCAAAAAGGTTGGAAATGCTATATAGCCAATTTTCCTCAAATTTTGCTATTACTTTGTTGTTTTGTCTTGTATATATTATCATATTGTTTCTTCACCTCTTAATGTTTTTACCAAGAATTTCATAAGTTGTTCGTTTATCACATATAAATTGTTTTCACCAGATGGATCTAAACTCACCGCCAATGCAGCGTGCGGTAGCATTAAATCAAGTCTCTCACGTTCATTTTGTTCTAACCACTCTTGTTTGATTGTCCAACTTTTTACTGGACGAGTAACCGTTTTACACTCAATAACCATTGTTTCTGGAATTATAACATCGCCAGCAGTATGGTGAGCAGCCCCAGAATTAGGTGATACAACACCACCTAACACCTTGGCTACATATTGTTCTTGTCTGGTTGAAAACGACCTTGTACTATATTGTTGTTTTTTCATTTATAGCCCCTTATATACAAAATTCATGGGAACAACGTCTTTTGTTGGATTTATTATAACACCTTTTTTAGCAAGTTGTAGCCAGTAAGCATATTGATTTCTTTTAACAATATCAGATTGTTCCTGACCTGCCTTTAGCCCACAACGTAATGAGTATTTAAGTATATTTCCTAATAAGAATCCCTCAAATTGTTCTTTTGAAAATAATCTCTGCATCAACTCAATAGGTTGCATAGCAGCATTGATATAATGTTGTTGTTTATCACTAGCACCTGTTTCACTCATCGTCATTCATCTCCTTAAATAAGTCCCTAGGCTTAATGTTGTTTGGTATTCGTGCAGAAATTAGGCTCTCAATATCCCTAATATGTTTAAGTAGTTTAGTATAATCAGCAGGTACTTTTATCATATGATGTGCAGCTACCATAAGCATTTTATCTAATGTTGACGCATAGAGAATGGGTTTACCATCCTCACACACCATCCACCCATTCTTATCACAGGTAATATATAACCAATCTGTAAGTGGTAGTACATTTCTATGTCTCTTTGGTCTACCTACTTTTGTTTCTAATGACTTAATGTGATCATGTAACTCTTTTGTTTTGTCAATGATTTTTGTTACCTTTTGTTTCTTCTTTTTCATTTTCTACACTCCTCCATTACCTGTTGTTTAATGTTATTAAATTTTGTATTTCTTACTAACAACCTATATCACCAGTCCTTCTATATCTCATAAGGTCTTCCAATTAAATTAGCCCTCTTAGACACTTAATCACCCCTTACAACTATCATTACTTTTTCATAAATTTCATTAAAAAGTTCTTTATTGTTTCTAAGTTCTTCAATGAGTTTAGCTTTACCCTGCCACTTTAATTCTTCACCAGAGTTGGAAGAATATGAGAGCCATGCACCTGCCTTAATCACAATTCCTAACCCTATTGACATATTAAGTGTATCTAGCAACCCGTCAATGCCTGTGTCATACATAATACTGTACTTGGCGAGCCTTCGATCTGGTTTTGTTGCTTTGTTCTTAATTACTTCAACCTCTACCATATTACCCATAGCTTCTTCTGGATGTGCCTTTAGTTCATTATAGTTTTCATCAAGAAGAGTTGACTTTTTAAGTAACATTCTTATTGAACAGGTGTGTTTTAGCATTTTACCACCCGGCGTAATAATACGATTGTACCCACCTAAATCTTCACGCATTTGCTGGATAAATATAAACCCTGCATTATACTTGTTACACCTAGGGAGTAGTTTAGAGCAAAATGTACTCATAGGTGCGGATATTCCAGCATACGTTTTCTCGCTCATTGTCTTGTCCATAGCTTGTTGAGAAACAAGAGCAGGTACAGAATCTAAAACGATAAATCCAACACCTTCAGAATCCAATAAATCAAGAAGTATCTGCATCAAGGTTTCTGCTGTCTGATTATCTGGTGCAATATAGATTAAATCATCTACGTCTACTCCATTTACCATCATCCAATCTTCTGTTGTTGTAAACTCACAATCAAGATATACAACTTTCTTGTGTCCAATTTCTTTGAGTTTAGAGAGGTTTAATTGTTGTTCTTTTGTTGGTTTATCTATTGATTCAAGTTCTGCAACTTCATCTTCCCACTCCTGTTTTAATTGTTTCTGCACTTCACCCACTATCATATATGCAGTACTGCTCTTTCCAGAAGATTCCGCCCCAATAAGTTCAATAATTGTTCTAGGAATACCACCATGAAAAAGATAAGAGAGTGCAGGAGTTCTTGATGGAATCATCTTATAATCTCTTTGTTTTACAACAGAACCCCCAACCATATTAAACCCAATCTTCTTGTTTATGTCTTTAATTACTTCATCTAATTTACTCATTTAACCCCTCCCCAACTCAATAACCTTGCTGCTGATTACTTTCTTGATGGCATCTATAAGTGTACTCACACTTTCTCGTTTATATTTTAGTGTTTTATAAACACTATTATATATCTTTGATACTATATTTTCCTCCATAGAATTACTTTCTGCAAGTGCTTGTTTTTTTGCTATTGTGCCTTGAGATTCTAAGAAACTTGAATTGTACCTTTCATCCCTTACCATAGAAGCAATATCCCCCTTAATGGAAGCTGATTCCTGCTTATCTACAAGAAAATAATAAAATGAGCACAACCTAATAAGTATTGTATTTAATTCATCAATGGATAAATCCTCTTCATCTAAGGAAATTTTTATTTTTTCTATATAGTCATCAATAAACCCAATCTCTTTATTAGAAATTTCTCTTACAATATTCTCTATATATTTAGAATCTCTTTCTATTTTGTCAAGTATATTATTATCTACTTTCATGCTATTCTCCTGCAATATTTATATTATTACACAACCTATTTCCATACGCATCCATATTATGTTTTACTCTATAAGCTATTGTTGCCTTCTTTATACCAGTAATTTTACTAGCATGACTTAAATTCATATCAACACCACCTACATTAACTAAAAAGTTGCTTCTTCTATTATTAGCCTGTTCTTTAATAGTAGCCCATCTGCAATTATTCGGTTCATAGTTTCCATTTACATCTATTCTATCAATAGTAGTATCTCTTTCTCCATATTTTCTACAATGTTCTAAATAAGATTCATACATATCATCTCTGAAATTTTCAAAAGATTTCCATGAACCACAGTAGGTTATTCCCCTCCCTCCATAAAATGAGAACTCCTTACAATTTGCATTATCACACCTATGTTTAATATTACTCCAAATAGCATAAAATCTTGTATTACGCATACCATGTGTCATAGCCTTTTTAGATTGTAATTCCTTTTGTAAGCATCCACAAGATTTAGTCTCACCTTTCCTTAACCTATCTCCATCAACTATAAGTGTGTTTCCACAGTTACACCTACATTTCCAATATGTGTGTTTACTCCTCCACAGCTTATCTTTAGAGGTAGGAAACTCCCTCCCAATTACTGTAAGTCTACCAAATGGTTTATCTGTTAAATCAATCAACCTGCCCATTTATTCACACCCATCTAGTTCACGCTTTACATTTTCTACATATTCATCAACCTCTTTTGTTGAATTTTCAACAATTTGATTTACCATTGATTCTATATTTTTTGCATCCTGCTCAATTACATATTGTTTATCTTTGTTGTATGAGAGCATTTTCCACCTCCATAAAAAACTTGTTCCAGTTATATTCCCAATATTTTAACCTTTTTGTTCCCTCTATTGTTATTCCATACTCTGTATCATGTGGTATTGATTTTCGTGTTTTGAAAATCTCATCATATTCATGTGCGAATATAAACTTAGTTGTGTCTTTATTTATAAACCAAATGAGTAGACCCGATACTACACCATATTTCTCTGCGTCAAGTAACCCATAATATTGCCCATCACTAATATTTGCGCGGGGAAGAGATGATGTTTCACAAGTTTTCATCTCTAAACAATACATATTAGGATGTTTATACCCTATATAGTCGCAAATATTTACCGCACCAGCAAATCCACTATCATTAAGCCTCATTATAAACCTACCACTGTCTCTTATTTGTGAACTAACAAGTTTTTCAAAATTCTTAGCCGTGCTTATAACTAACACCCCCTTTTTTCAATAGGTGTTGTTATTGCTTTTTCAATGTCCCAACCACAAACCCTAATCCTAGAATTTATTGTTTTATAATTTAACCCAAGTTCTAAACACCACTGCTTTAGGCACTTACCCTTATACAATATTGTTTTTCTTGTATTACATGATTGTTCTTTCCTTGTTGCCCAACGGCAATTTTCCTTACAGTAGTTTCCATTGTTATCAATTCTATCAAGAGTTGTTTGATCTTCTCCAAATTCTTCACAATGCTCTAGGTAGGATTGGTACATATCATCTCTAAATTCTTCAAATGTAGACCATAAACATTTAATTCCCCTAGCACCATAATTGTGGTAATATGTATTATATTTTTTGTTACACCTAGAATTTATGTTTTTATATGTATTATAAAATCTGGTTCTATACATCCCATGTTTTTCTCTATTAGCTTTATTGCACCTACAAACACTATTTTTATATCTTCCAAGTTTTGAGGATGATTTTACAACCTCATTTCCGCAGGAACATCTACATTTCCATTTTGATTTTCCTAAATATTCAATAAGCGTATAGCAACCAATAGTGTCTCCAACTTTATACTTTTTTGGCTTTATTATGGGCTTAACACACCCACATGATTTAGCCCTACCCTTAATTAGAGCATTTGTTGTTTTAGTGGTAATGTTTCCACAATCACATTTACATAGCCATAAGATATTTCCATTCTTTGTCTTACCTAACTCTTTTATGACAAGAAGTTTCTCAAATCTCTTATTTATAAGATTTCCTCGATGTTTACATCCACAGGACTTTGTTGCCCCAATCAACAACGACCTTCCTAATACATCAACTTCGTTGCCACAATCACACTTACAGTGCCACATAACACCCCCATTACTTGCTACACCACTTCTTTTAATAACTAATAACCTATCAAACCTTCTATTCTCCAAATCAACTAACTTACCCAATAAATCACCTCCCACAAGAAGTTTTCATTGTGCAATATCTACAGAATTTGTTGTCTGCTTCTGGTGGAATATCTGGCAATACTTTCAGATTTATGCACATTAGGCAATCTGCGATTTTCTGCTGCCAATATCTAATTTCTTTGCGTGATGGTGTGTATAGAAAAGTTTTTTTAGTGTATATATCCCTATTTACAAATAGGAATATTACATCTGGAATCTCCAAAAGTTGTGAATATGAGATCGCTTGATCCTTATATTGTTCTGGTACTTCTTCTAGGCGATACATACCCTGATTTCCAATGGATTTTATTTCTAAAATGAAATATTTTCCATTTTTCTTGTTTTTTATAATACCATCACATAGAAAACTCATATTATACTCATTAGAATAGAGTTTTGTTTCATATTGCCCATTTTCAAAATCTGGCTCTTTTACAATTTCTAGTGGTAGATGTTTCTCTCTAGCATACTCTGCTACATTCACATACTCCCAATTTTTCATTTTTAGGAAATATTCTTGCATTTTCTCATGTAGCCATGTACCACATTCTGTAATTCCTATAGACGATTCTGTACGTTGTTCCTCATCAACTGGAAATTTCAAAACCTGCATTACTGCGTATCTTGGACAACGTATACTGGATGGTTTTAATGTTGGACTTGGTATATACCCTTCTTGACTGTTTATTATGGTATATGATAACTCGGCAAGGAAGGATGATGCTATATCCTCCCCTGCCTTAATCATATTTATAAGAGATTTACGACTCACAACCAATCGCCTCTCCGTAATTCATATCCATAATCCGCAAGATGTGAAGTTCTCCCTTATACCCACAAGCAAATAGCTTATCTAGGTCAACAAGGAATGTCTCTTTTGTGTTTAGGTATAGAAGTGTTTCATCCAACTCTACAATATTTGCATAATCAACTTTTTCTCCATCCCTATAGTAAGAATCACCACTCCTAGTACATTCAAGAACATCCACATGATTTTCCCGTAGAGGAATCATTTTTCCCCACAACTTAGAGTACCCAACCTGTTGATAATCGTAACTCTTAAATCTACTATAAGCCGTCTCTAGGTTCATAGAATCATCAACACTCATAATACCAAATTTTACTTCTGCAAGTTTCATTTTTTTAGTTCATCCTTCCCATAATATAGAACCCTAATTCATCTGAAAGTTTTACATTTGTTTCATTTACTTCTACATGAATCATTCCTTTCATTCTCGTTAAAATCCTAGTTAGTGTTTTTCTGTCCACTGTAGTTTTGTGTATAAAATCGCAATCCAGTGGAATATCAATATTTGAACTTGATAAACTTCCTTGCTTGAAAGTTATCTCGTTACAAGCATTAAAGTATTTAACTAACTCCTTAAATACCTTGATAGTTATAATTATATCACTTCTTGTTGGCTGTGTCAATAGGGGTAAAATTAGGTGCTCTGGGTAGTCTTTTGGAGTTAATTTTATGAATACTTTTGTGTTATCACTCTCAATATAATACCCATCCCTAATTTTTGCAAAAAATGCTCTATTTAACTCTCCTAACACCCTAAATACATCAATATCATAAATTCCGCTAGAAAATGAATCCTGATAAGTACAACATATGGTATCGCTATCAGTAGATACTATATATTTATCAGTTACTAGAAATGCGTTTAACTCGTCCGCAAAGAAGTTTTTATGCCTCTTAAAAATGTTTTTTGCATTAACTTCTGTTGAGGTAACTCCCTGTGGAATATATATAGGTAATTCTCTATATGGAATTTTAGGTACTGTAAATTCCCCAATTCCGCGCAAAATTAGTGAGTTATTTGTTTCATCAATAGAATCCCATTTATAAGACTTAAATTCTGTAAGTCCTACAAGACAATTATCAATATTTGTGGCGCAGGGATAGGTTTCTACAACACTGATTTTTTTATCAGTATATCCAATATGTAAAACACCATCCTCTGCATAAATTTCACATACATCTGTTAATGGTCTTGTTTTATCTTGATTTATAATCATCCTTCTTCTCCCCAATGTTTTTCAAATACAACATCACAAGAAATAACTAATTGAAAGCCTACTGCCCCTTCTTGCATACATCGAACAATAATCCCCGCTGCTTCTTCTTTGTATTGTTCTGGACAAGTTACAATTACCTCATCGTGAATTGTCAAAACAAGTTTTGCACCAATCTCCTGCAACCTCTTATTGTTTGCAATATTTAACATACCACGTTTTGTCATAATTGCCGATTCACCTTGAATACGAGAGTTAAATGCTTCTCGTACTGCCTTGGCAATAAACCCACTATTATTTTTAATATTATTTCTACGAACATAATCAAGTTTGTCTTGGAATGACCTACATTGACGAATACCTGCTTTTAGGCGAGCAATTTCATATTTATCCTTAGTTGGAAATTCATATTCTGGTAATTGAGCATCTGGAAGTCTCCTACGAACACCAGACATTGATTCCACCATACCATATTTCTTAACCTGCTCTTCTGTCCATTTAATTTCTTCTGCAAGTTTTGGAAATGCTGTTTTAATATCATCAATGATCTTTTGTGCCTCATCATAGGTAATACCTAAATCCTCTGCTGTTGCCCTTGTCCCTTTTCCATAATTGATCCCAAGAAGCACAGCTTTTGACTGTTTTCGTCTTATCTTACCCTCTTTATTTATTGTCCCATCTGGATTATGCTCTACACACTGTTCATACGGTACTTTGAACGCAAGACTTGCCATGTGTGAATATACATCTAATCCATTATAAAATGCTTCACGAAGGTTATCATCATCAGATGTTTCCGCAGCAACCACAATTTCCTGCTTGCTTACATCACAACCAATAAACACATTATTATCACCTGCATAATACATGGTTCTAACTTCGTTAAACTTGCTGGGGAGCTGTTGTTGGTTCGGGTTGTTACTTGAGAACCTTTTTGTGACTGTACCACAAGGGTTGAAATTACCGTGTATTCTTCCATTTGTATTTCTAGCAACCTCTGTTAGCTTATCTATAAATGTTCCTAGGAGTTTATCATATGTCTTTACCTCTACTATTGCTTTTGCTACTGGATGATCTAGTTTTTCAAGAACTTCTGCGCTTGTGCTGCGTTCCTCTATCTGTGGTAGTTTTAGGTGGTCATATAATAGAGAAGCTACTTGTGCAGGACTATTAAAATTCACTTGAATGTCTATTAGTGAGTTTAGCTTATCCTCTGCGTCATCTCTTAGTTTTGTATACTTATCATGTAGTTCTTTTGCCCGCTTAAAATCAAATTCAATTCCACGAATTTTCATATCCACAAGAATTGGCAAAAGCGGGATTTCTACATCATATAACAAATCTGAAATCTTCTCTAGCCTGTATTCTTCACATTCTGGTGTTCCCTTAGTTACGAATGGTAAGAAGAACTTAAACACATCCATTGTCATTTTTGAATCCTGTGCTGCATAATTTGCGCCAATATGAGATGGTATGTTACAAAACGGAATCCCATTGAATAACTCAGAGAATTTGTCAACCTCTCCCTCTTTTTCAAGTATATATTTCATATACAAATCTTTTAGACTATGTGATTCGTTTTCATTAAGATAGTGTGAAATAATTAGTGTATCTTGATAAATAGGTGGTATAATCCCACATACAAAATATAAAACAACTGCGTCATAATAATAATTATGATAAATTAGTTTTACACTTGAGTTAAATAGTCTCAATAATTGTGTTTTTAGATATTCCATTGATACCTGTTTTGTTTCAAGTTCCTCTGTAATATTATCAATATGCCCTACTGGAACATATGCAGGTTCTAGACCGTCTCCCATAATACATAGACCGACTATATTTTTTTGTTGATTAAACTCCAAACCAAATGTCTCAGTATCAAGAGCACAGTATTCACATTTAAGTGCATTATCCATATACTCCACAAACTTCTTATCACTATTTAATAGCAGATGTGGATGTTCAATAATATTATCTTCTATTGTCTTAATTCTGTCGGCAAGAGAAGTTCCACGAATGTTTATCTTAGGTGGTACATACTCTTGTGTTTTCTTAATTATTGAGTATGGATCAACTTCTTTGCGTTTTGGTATATTAAATAATAGTCCTGCCATAACTCCTCCTTAATATAAAAGGGGATAAACCCTATTTTGTTTATCCCCCACTCTCACTGGTTAATTAGAATCCGCGTCTACGAACTACTGGCTTCTCCTCTTCTTCTGTTGTATCATCCTCTGCTTTAGGTTCACCGAATTTGATGTAGTTCTCCATCTCCTCGGCTGTCCATGAACGAACACCATTTGTAATTGACTCTTCTGTGACTTCAAAATCATCAAGGAGTTTATCAAGTGGTGGGAGTTCTGGAAGTTCCTGCCCACGGAATCCCTTCATAGCAGGATAGAGATTATATGTTTTCTTCTTCTTCTGCCCAGTAGTCTCAATTTCAATGATACTATCAAGACCATATCGTGATTCAAACCCTACAAGTGTATTTGACATCCACGACACACTACGATTGAACACCTTAAATGTAGGTTCATATTCCCCATTTTCGTTGTAAATTTGCAGGAGTGGCATATACCCCATATCACGCGCAGGACTGAATGGTGTTGACTTAGTGGCGTGCTTACAGAATGGGCATCCCTCTCCTATGCAATCAACCTGTGCATAATACGTTGTTCCTGACTTACTTGTAAGTGCTACATTGTGAACACTTAGAATAGGTACATCATCCAGATTATCAAACAGGAATCTGATAAATGCTGAATCCTTCTCATTCTTTAGGTAAAAATTCTGTGTGTAACCTCCCTGATTGTTGTTCATGTCCTCTTGTGCTTGTGTAAAACTCTTTCGTGCCATTAAATATCATTCCTCTCTTTATTTGATATACTTATTATACTATAAAATTTTATCTGTGTCAATAGTTATTTTTCTACAAAATCTACTAAAATCCTATCTATCCATAATGCAAAACTCTCTATTGTATACCCAATTCCATAAATGCCATATGCAAACATGGCAGGAATCATAGCCAGTAGAAATTTTGCTTTTTGTTTATTTGTTCTTAGTTTCATGAAATATGTATACATTCCCTAAAATCCTCCAATGCTAAATCTCCAAAATCGTTTATATCTTTTCCATGCTCTTTTAGTTTTAGTCGAATAACAAACTTATCTCTTATTTTATTTCTTATCTTGAGATACCCAACATCACCTGCTGCGTCATTGTCAAGAGCCACAATTATGCGCCTATATGGTAATTCCTCTATCATTTCTATTTGTTCTTTTGTGCCAGTTCCTAGAAGTGCTATTGCAGGATAACCATATTTATACAAAGTTAAGGCATTAAATAAAGATTCTACAACATAAATCTCCTGTGAATTTGGGAAATGCTTCTGTGCTTCATATAAATAGCAAAGTGGTTTTTCCACATTAGGTGGAATATAGAACTTCTTTTCACTAACACTTCTCTTAGCTACAAACAAAACATTTCCAGATACATCCTTAATAGGAAATGTAATGTTTTTACCATCATACCCTATATCAAACATATTGATAATATCATCTGTTAAATGACGTTTATACATATATGGGTGTATATAACGGTATGAGTCTAAATCATCCTTACAAGCTACTTCTTGTGTTTTAACTCTCATAGGTACTTTAATCATAGATCCTCTATTCTGTATCTCACTTCCACCATAGTTTTCAAGAATCCATTTAGTTCCCCAGATTTCATTTTCATGAAAACATCGCCCAATAAGGTTGGCAAGACTTCCAGTTTCATGACATGAAAAACAATGAAATGAACCTGCTTCAAACTTATCTGTCTTATTGAAATTGATTATGCAAGATGGAGAATTTTCATTTCCATTAGAGTGGCAAGGACAGGTTATCAATGCCTTATCTCCATTGAGTTTAATATCTCTGAGATAACCTGTCTCTCGCTTTACTCTATATAGAATATCTACCACTCTTGCAAATACAATTTGATTTGCAACTTCTATCACAGTTTCAGATGCTCCCTTACTGCCTTACAAACACATCCATTGAGAACCTTGAACCTAATTGTGAGATTCTTATGCTTCTTGATGATGTCATTCATGTTATCCCGAACAAATTCATGATATACACGACCCATAAGTTCCCCAATCTTCTTGTTGTCAAAATCCTCAATCTTGCATTTTTCCTTCTCAATCTCCTCTGGTGTAAGGAACTCCTTGACAATAATCTCCTCTACACACTCTACAATTCCATAGGCTTCCTTTTTGGTTTCCTTAAACTTCTGATTTACAACCTTTGCCCATGTCTGCCGACCATACTTATTGTAGAAGTCATAATTGTGTACTACAACACCTTCACCGACTGTATCTGGCTTGCAGAGATATGTAGCCTTTTCTGCAAGTTCACAAATCTTCTCCTCAGACGGACTGTTAAGAACTGCCATAACAGGTACATAATCAATCTGAAAATTGTCAAGAATATTCTTGTAATCCTCAAAGCGCAGGTATGTGTCACCACGCATTACATCAAATACATAGAACTTGTCCCATGCGTCATTTTCGTAATGCTTAATTGCGTGAGGCTTCAACCACTCACCATATAGTGTGAGGTCTGGATGTCTCTTGAAGAAGTCCCAGAATCGCTGATCTTTGATAATGTAGTTCATAAAACCCTGATTATCATTATTTACAGAGACTTCACGATTGCGGCTGCCACAATGGATTGTGTCTCCATCATACCACACAACTCCATTTGTCCCATCAAGTTTTGGCATTACATAACAAGTTCCGTGGAGAATCCCCTCAACCTCATCCTTACCTACACGCTCAACGTGCTGATAACTCTTATTGTAACTCATTTTGTCCTCCTTTAATTACAGAAAGAAAATAACTTTGATAACTGCACAAGCTACTGCAAGTGGTACACAAGCAATCATGCTCAAAATAATCAGTGCCAAAATACCCTTAATTGCGTTAATCATTAAATCGTCCTCCCATCAATCATCTTAATAATCTTATCTACAATACTACCATTTTGGTAGATGTATACTTTTGAATCTCCTTGTGTTGATTTTCTTACCCCATTTGGAAGTTCAACCATTCCTCCTGCCAACACATACTCATGTGTTCTTTTATTGGCAATTACACACAACACAACATTTGTCCCAATCTCTGTATTTCTGTTGATTGTGTAAAATTGGTACAGATCACCACTCACATGAATTTCATCATTATAGAGGAATGTTACAACTGGTGGTTCATTTGCCACAACTGTAAAACTTCCTGCAAAACATGGTGTTACAAACATAACAAATGAGATAATTGTCATAATAAGTGTTTTCATATGATCTCCATTTCATTAAAATCTACATCCATATTCAAATCACTATATAAAACGTCAACCATATCCTCAATTTGCCATGCATGGATGAGGTTGTGTGAATATAGTTTCTTATCAATACACACTTGATATAGCGGTTCTGAAATATCTACCTCAATCCATTCTGTGTGGTAATGGTCACGAGATGTCATGTTCCTAATGTGTTTTACTACATTAGCCCTATGTTGGCTCTTATATAGTTTATCTTCGTAAACCTTTCCGTTTTCTTGATTTACTACTGCGTACATCCTCATTTTCATTTTTATTTCCTCCAAAAAGCCTATCACACAAAAATTCAAACACTGATTGTGGTGTTACTTCTATTGTAGCATACTTATTTCCTTTTGCCTTGTGTGGCAGATCTCTACTTTTGTAGAAAACCCTGCCCCAAAGTTTATTCTTCATTTGAACTCCTCCCACAAAATGAGAACTACTGCTACTCCTACAACAAAACAAGCAACATATTCAAAAAGCATGACGCAAACCCTCCTTAACTTCTTGCAACTCCTCATCCTCTTCAACATCTTCTTCACTAGGACAATATGTAAAGTGCATTTTATCCATATCTAGTGAGTATACAAAATCTTTACCTGTGCTGCCATAACGATTTTTTGCTACATAGAATTTTAGCCCCTCTCCACATCTGTTGATAGAAACAATTCTTGTTGATTGTTGAGTTACCATGTATGAATTGAAAATTGATTCACTATCTAGTACATCATCTCCATCCTTACTTTCTCCACTACTTCTACGTCTTGCTTGTATAGTAGCTACAACTGGGATTCCATGTTTTGCACTTATATTGAATAATCCTCTACATACTCTTCCAATCCTCTCTGTTGTCTGCATCCTTGTTGCGTTCGGTACTGTTATATATGATACATCATCTACTAAGAGAATGTCAAGTCTTTTTGCTAAAATAAAATTTTCGCAAGTCTGTACTGTAATTTCTCCATGAAAATGAGTAGAATCTGCAATAAAAACGTGTTCATCTGATGTGGATAACTGTTTTATATACTCTCCATACCCATTCATCAATAATCCCCTTGACATAGCGGAATTGGATAGGTGACTTCTTGCACTATCAAACCTATAACCGAATGTACTTGAGGATAACTCTGGTGATATTACTCCAACTCTATAACCATTTCTACTTGCTGCTTCTGTGCATAGTGCTAATATTTGACTCTTACCAACTCCTGATTTAGCCAACCATATAAATAGTTCCTCGCCTTTAGCAAATCCAAATAATGTATCCTTCATTTCTGGAAATGGTAATGGGATAAATGATTTTTCTGGATTCTTCTTCTTTTCTTCCCATTCATCGTATCTTGATGTATTATGAATAATATCTACTGCATCAAAATCATCCTCAATTCGTAGTTTATCTATATTTTCAAGTAGAAATTCTGCACCTTTTCTGCTATCCTTCTCAAAAATATCACTTGACTCATTGAGTAATGTAACAGCTCTACGGAATAACATTTCCTCTCTCAAGGTGTCTACAATAGATTTTATTGATTGTGATACCTTGAAATACTCATATTTGGGAAATTTTGAGGTGAATGTCTCTTTATCAGGGATGCACCCATAATTCTCATAAAATGAGTTAATAAATTCATACTCTTCCCTACAAGAATTAAAACATTCATAAGTAATATTATTATCGACTATAATAGAATAATCCTTATTTTCAAGTATTAAATTGAGTAGTTGATTTTCTGCTATACTCATAATATTACCTCATTACCAAAAATATCTTTTCCTCTTCTAAGTCTTGTATGAACTGTATGGTAATTTATATTATATCTTTCAGAAGCCTGTTTCGCAGTTAATTGTTCTCCATCTATTATGACAATACGATTGTTCCTTTTATTATTTCCCTGCTCTTCTTTTGTAGCCCATCTACAATTTTCTTTGCAATAGTTTCCATCATTATCTATTCGGTCGATAGAAGTATTTTTATCACCATGTTTTTCAATATGGTCTAAATAGCTTTCGTACATATCATCCTTAAATTCTTCAAATGTAGACCACAAACACTTAATTCCCCGACCACCATATCTAGGATATGCAGGCTCATTTTCATTATTACATCTATCAACCATTTTATGATAAACATTATAAAACCTAGTTCCAGTCATATTATGTGTTATGCGTCTCTCTGTTGCCCTTTCTATATTCAAACATCCACAGGATTTTGTGTGACCATTTCTAAGGTTTGATAATGTTACTACTGTAACATTACCACAACTACATTTACATTCCCACAATGTACTACCACACCTACTCTTACCAACATATTTTGTAGCTACTAATCTTCCAAAAGTTTGTCCAGTTAAATCTAATCTATTTGTCATTTATTTACCTCCTTTCCTGCGATACTCACTTGTATAACACCTCCTGCTCCCACCACTAATCTCAATTACCATGTCTGACAATATTCTATCCACCAACCTTGCGTCATAATATCTATTAAGTTTATCTGGCTCAATATTTGATGTCATTATTGTTGCTAAACCCTCAGAATATCGTGTGTTAATTATGGTGTGTAATACTGCCATATCATATTCACTAACTTTTGTTGTAGTGGCTATATCATCTATTACAACCAATTCTCTTGTTGTAACTGCTTCCATTACACTATTTAACTCATCCATATCCTCAAATTTTTTAGATTGCATTACCAATACTGGCAAGTATGCGAAATAGGCTAGATCATTGAAGCGGTTTCCGATAGCCCTCTGAACTAAAAAACTCTTGAGAATCTTTATTGCTTGACTTGTCTTACCATTTCCAGAATTTCCATAAATATACAAAAACCTACCAGATTTTGTAAATTCTTGAACGTCCTCTTTTATCTCTTTTAGTGTTTCAAATGCTGCTAGGTCTTGTTCTGATGGGTATAGTAACTTATTCTCCCAATAATTCTTTGGAACATTACTAGATTCTAGCAAGTAGTAAAATTCTTTGTGTATGATACAGTTTGGATTGCACTCCTCTGTATCTGCGTATTTACAGGCATTTTTCAATAAACAATCCAATCTCATCAACTCCTGTATCTATTATACTAAATAAGGGAGAGTATGTCAAGCCCTCTCCCCCATTAGAAATTACTTAAATTTAGTCATTAAATCTTTGAATAGGATTGGATATTGCAAATACAACTCTTTCAGTAGCATCTTTGCAATCTTTTGCATATCTGGGCTTGCGTGCTTGTCACAACGCAATTCTAGGATATGCCTCCACTCTCTTATATTTGCCGTCATTACAATCGTTGTAGCCGTGCAATTAGGCAATACAGAGCGAGCCGTATCAGTTGATTTATGATACTTCTCTATGAGTTCTATATAGGAATCCTCTGCCTGTTGACAAGCAGCACGCCACGTTAGGTATTGAACATCATCCAGATCCTCTGGTACAATAAATGATAATTCTCTGTTGTATTTCTTCTTGGAGTAATTTATGTACCTCTGTGAATTAACCGCCATTGTAATGTGGCGGTGACGCGATAGTTGCATGAGGACATTCCTACTTGTTGTAATTTTAACAGTTACATTTAGAAATTCCAACATACTATGATGGTTATTCTTGATTATATGTGATATAATCTTCTCTGCACTACCATGACAAATACTGTCTAGGCTATCATAACAATTTCTAATTGCCACTTCTAATAGGTTCATCGCTTCTGCATATCTTGGGGCGAACAACACCTCTACTTTCGGTTCTACTAATTTCATTTCTACATCACCTCATAATTTAATAAATCCGTTACTGGTACTCTAAGTTGTACTGCCTCTCTTTCATTTCTATAATATGTTGGCTCTAGGAATAGGTTTCCCTTTTCATAGAACATTACATAAAACTCTGTTCCTACAACATCCCTAAATCTAACCTTAGTTAAATCATGTTGCTGTAGCCATGATAGAATTAGGTTGATTCTGTCAAACTCACACAAGTCTGATATTTGTATGCGTTTATCTAAAATATCATATAACTTCATTCTCCACCATCTCCTACAATAATGACTTCCTTCCAATTCTCTTCAAATGTATACCAAGAACAACTTGTTGTGTGGGATGTTCTACCATCTGCCCACAAATAAATTCGCCCATCTTCCCATCTGCAAAAGTGCATATATGCCTTATGTTCACAACTACCAACTAAAATAATTGGTGTATCTACTTTCACATTTTCCCATTTTGATCGTTGATATATTGGTTTTACATCCTTCTTTATCTCACTAAGGCAAAGAAAACTAGAATCTCTATCCCAAACCCTTAGTAAATCTACAGCATTGTAATCAACAAAAAAGTTTCTTGTCTGTATTCCTCCTCTTGTTACCATTCCAATAAATGTTGCTCCATTGTAAGTAAATTCAACTACTTGTCCATCTTTTAGATTCATTCATCTTCCTCCTGCATAAAAATGCTAATAGCCACCAAAGTCATAATTCCTCGAAGATACGTTGTATCTGTGGGAGCAGAAAGCATTGTTGAAACCAATACTACTACTGCAAAAATCTTAAAAAATGGTTTCAAACTCATTTTCCTGTACTCCCAATTCCTCCAACTCTTGTTCCTGTTGGGTTATCATCATCTGTTGTAAAATACTTCATAAAAACCCCCTGTGCTACCTTTGCCATTGGTGGAATAACTTGTGTTTTATCTCCAATATTTGTAATAGCAACATGAATGTGTCCTTCATTTTCTGGGTTGTTATAATACGATGAATCAATAACTCCTGTGCCATTTGATAGAACTAACTGTTGCTTAAATCCCATTGAACTCCTAATATACATCATCAGAACCTCATCTTCTGGAAAACAAGCCTTAATTCCTGTTTCAAAATACACAGTCTCCTGTGGTTTTACATATGTGTCATAATTCCTTGTGATATAAAAATCATACCCACAACTACCAGTATCATTTCTTGTTGGTAGCTTTGCTACTTCTTCATATCCTGTTACTACTTCAAATTTACGCATTTAGAAATCAACACCCTTTCGTAAAATCCTCTGATTTGAACTTCCTCTAAATTTTAGATTTAGATCTCTTAACTCATCTACATATCTACCATCAACAATTACGTCTGCATACTTGAACACCTCATGCTTTCCAAAATACATTAACTCTTCTTTTCTATACCCAGTATACACCCATTTTTCCACATTGTCAATGGTTTTTAGTAAGTCTATTACATCTCGATAATTTTCATCCTCTAGTGGTTCTCCACCAAGTATTGATACTCTTTGTATAAATGGTCGTTGAATAAGTTTTAGAAATTCTTCTCTAACTTGTTGTGTAAATTCTTTACCACCTTGAAAATCCCATGTTACTTGATTGAAACAATTTTTACAATGGAATTTGCAGCCCTGCACAAACAGGGCTACACCAATTCCTTCTCCATTACTAATATCTAAATCTCTAATACTAGCGTATCTCATGGTCATCTAAATGCACATACCTCTCTTTAATTTCTTGAGTACGACCTTGATTGAAGAAATTTGTACTCAAATATCCACATACTCTCCTTGTTATGTTCATCTTACTATGATTAGTATTACCACAACTTGGACATTTCCAATCTAGTTTACCATTATTATCAAAAATCTCAAATTCACCTTCATACCTACAAACATGACAGTAATCTGATTTTGTGTTTATTTCAGCATACCCAATAACGTGATAAATATACTTAATAATTTGAAGTAATGCTTCAATATTATTTGTCATATTAGCACTTTCAATGTATGAGATAAACCCACCTGCACTCAATTTTTGAAATCTGCTTTCTATTTGCAGTTTTGTAAATGGATCAATTTCCTCTCTTACATTTACATGATATGAATTTGTTATATAGTTATGATCGGTTACATCTCTTATAACCCCAAACCTATCTTGTAGACATTTTGCAAATTTATATGTTGTACTTTCAATAGGTGTTCCATATGGTGAATAATCAATGTTTTCATCATTTTTCCACTTCTCACAAACATCACTTAATGCTTGCATTATCTCAAGACCAAATCTCTCTCCAACATCCCCATCTGTATGAGAGTGTCCAGTCATATACTTAACACACTCATATAAACCTGCATATCCAAGACTTACTGTAGCATATCCATTCTTTATTAGTTTATCAATAGTCTCACCAGACTTTAGCCTTGCTAATGCTCCATGTTGCCAAAGAATCGGTGCTACATCTGATACTGTCCCAAATAATCTTGATAATCTCTCTTTATGTGCTTTATGACACAACTCCATTCTCTCATTTAACAACTGCCAAAATAAATCAACATCTCCACCAGATGATAATGCAACATCAGGTAGACTTATTGTAACAACACCACAATTAAATCTTCCCCAATATTTATTACCATAAACCCAATTATTTGCATTTGCTAGGTTATCTTTTGTTCTATCTGGTGTTAAGAAACTTCTGCACGTTTTTATCCTATGTCACCATAGGCACTGACTATATCATAACATGGTAGCCCATGTTCTCATACGCTTCCAACGGTGCTTATCCCCGCCGTACCATTGGGTCAACCTCCCAACGCCGAGTTATTCCCTCGAAAATAGTCGATGAACTTTATTCAACAGCAAATTCCCAATCAGTATAGTTATTTCTGCTACCACTCAGAAATGTTTTAATTCTATGTCTTTCAACACCTGTAACTCTTTGCGCTTCTCTCATAGAACTACAATGAATAGCTTCTCCTGTATATCTATTTTTCACAATAAGATTAACACTTTTCTTACTTAGATAATATCCATTATCATATGCGTGTTTAATATTCTTACTATGAGTAGAACGCTCTAGGTTTTCAAGTCTATTGTCTGACTTATTACCATTTATATGATTTACAACTTGTGGATTTCCTAAAAATACCTCTCCCATAAGCCTATGAACACGCTTCCTATATTTTTTTCCGCGCATATGCAATATGCAACGCTCGTATAGATCTGTCCCAACATAAGGTGAAATCAACCTCATTGTTTCCTTATTTAATATTTTTCCGCTTTTACTGATTGCATATTTATCAAATCTCTTTATGGTAGTAAATTCTTCGCCGTTGAATCTTAGCACAGATTCAAGTTTATTATTATTCATAATTAACTCCTGTCTGTTAGCATGGCTCACGCCACACACCCAGTAAGCAACTGGTTCATATAAGTTTTATATGGGCTACATTTACACTTACCCATACAACTATATACTGCACCTTTATTCTTTCTCATAACCTTGGCTGAGATATAATCTGGAACCATTCTCTTAGCAGTACACTTGGCTGCTAATTTAGTTAGATACCAATATGGTGCGTCCTCTGTTATATTATCCTCATCAAGAACATAAAGGAGTTTAGGAAATGCTGCTGTAAATCTCTGACCTGCCTCATTCTTCATACCATCAATTCTCTGAATGAAAAACTCTTCAATTAACATAGCTAATTCTTCTTTATATTCTTCTTCCTCACCTGTATACATATATACACTTAAAAACGGTGACTGCCCGTTGACGTTCACCATACTATTTAATTGATAGTTAAAGGTTTGTACTGAATCCTCAACCTCTTTCTTAATATCAATCTCCATTAGCTTCTTTGCTGTCTCTAACTCAATACCATTTCTTAGATACTTATTTAAGTAATACTTCTTACTGTCTCTAACAAATGGTGCTAAATGACCTAAACAAACTGATGCTCCACCATAAGACATAGATGTTACTGCTAATATGATTTGCGTTGCAATAGTTGTTGCTGTTAGTAACCTATGAGGCTTATCAATTCTAACACCGTTTATAACAGTTCCATTTTGTAACATATCCTCTAGGTTAATGAGTTCACAATTATGAATCCTTTGTGCAGTATAGTCCATATCATGCACATGGATAATCCCCTTGTTATGAGCATCTATAACATCTGTTGAAAAAATATACCGTTGTGCTAAATCTTTACTAACAACACCTGCCATATAATCTCTCTTTGTGCTTACTAAGAGTGAATCCTTATTGGAGTTTTCATCCTTCCAATACTCACTTTTATCCCCTAGAAGTTCATGTAACTCCTTATCTATAGTATTCTTACTATTGCGTTGAAACTCTCTTACAGATCTATATGATTCATATGCTCTTGCTACTTCACTATATCCCATTCCTACAAGTAGGTCAAACACATTCTTTTCAATGTCACAAATATTGATTGGCTCATTATACCCCTTATACATATCCTCTATTGACCTACCAATACTGTTTGCTGTTGTATATGAGTATTTACCACTTGATTTCATAGCTTTTAATACTGCATTTATAATCCTATCTATATCAAAAGGTACTACCCTTCCGTCACGCTTTCTTACATTCATCATCCCACCGCCAATCATAATTGCTCAAAATCAGTTTTTAGTCTGTTCAATTCTTCCTGTAGACCTTCTAGGAAGAAGTTATACATATTTGTATCTCTTTCCACTACGAGAACCGTTCCCATTCCCATCGTTATGTTAAGTGGATTTCTCCCCTTATCCTCGCCCAACATTCTTTCCAGAATGTCAATACGATTTTTAATTTTTGTTGCTTGTGCTAAAAGTTCTTCTGTCAAAACCCCACCCCCAAAATTTTCTCTTCCTCCACCTTTTGTGGTTTTTCATACTTCTCTTTTCTTGGATAACATAGTGATCTATACCCACCCAATATTGATTTCCTAACCTGCTCAATCCTTTCATTCTCTGGATATGTTTCCAGTAATTTTAACTGTTCTTCAAATGAAATCCTTGTTGGCAGGTTGTGCTGCTGTCTACGCATAGCTAAATAGGTGTTTATTTCCTTAACTAAATACTTATCTGTAAAATACTTATCAACAAGTTCCCCCAATGTAGGTTGTCTTGCTTTTTTCTGAGTTGAAAACTCCCCAAAAATACTCAAAATATCAACTCCTTAGATTATAAAGGGGAGAATTTAATCTCCCCCTATTTTACATCTGGTCTAGTGCGTCCTCAATCTGCTTATCTACCTGATCGTGAGCCTCGTCCCATAGATTCTTTACACACTCATCGAAATCATCCTCATCCTCTAGGTTTGCTTTAAGCATACACTCAAAAGTCATATACTGGCTCTTATAATTTACTGAACGCCTACTTGTTACTGATACTTCTTTAATTTTCATACTTCAATCACCTCATCAAACAAATCTTGTGGAATACTCTTTCTGCCATAATATGTAATGGATTCATACTGCTTTTCTGTGATAATAATATGTTGACATCTAAATCCATTTTTATAGATTGCGAACATAATACTTTCAATATCGTTGACTGCATCAACTAATTGGTGAATATCAATAGCAAACATAATTGGATCTTCTGTTGGGTCTGTTGTTCCTATTTTATCAAGTATATCATCCTTCAATGAGATGTGCTTTTCCCTACACACCTCCATCAACTTTGCCGTATTACTGCACAAAAACATCATGTTCTATTCCTCCTAAATGTAACTGCCAATGTTTCACTTTCTGAGATACAATCTGCAAAAAGTGAAGTCTCTATCTCTCCTGACACTAAGGAATCCTCCAACTTTTTTAGGTCAACAACTTCTGTAAGAAGCCAATCCAATCCATTTTCCTTTACAATCTTGAGAACCTTTTTCTCATCAAATTTTGTAGAAACACGCCTACTTACTTTTGCTGTATATAGATTACCAACATAATCATTTTTTTCTGTTTTTGCAAAATCTTCTTTAATGAGATCTTTACCATCTGTGAGTGTTGTTGTCATTTCCTTGATTTTTGCGTCAAGGTTTCCAAGAACATCAATGTTTATGTTTGACATCTACAATATCCTCCACTTCAAGAAAATCATCAAACTTCTCTTCTGGCTCTGGTTTCTTCTTGCCATTCCAATAGTATTTTTGATTACGTTGCTTGTCCCTATTAAATGCCTTTACGATCTTTTGAATTGGTTGTACTTTCATTTCAATACCTCCACTGTTTTATACTGCCTACCATACTGGATTGCATGGTCATATGAATCTGTATAAATGTCGAAACAGTATTGCCCCATTCCAGTTCGATCTTTTACAGTATACACTTGACCATCAATTCTCACCCTTGTGCCAAATGGAAGTAGGTTATTTGCTACTGCTCCCTCATGAACTTGCTCCCCATTTGCCATTTTTGTACTAGGTGTGTTCCCATCTTTGATGGTATACATTGAGATTTCTCCATCAACTACATAAGCAACATCTCCTTCTGTTTCTTTATTATACATCATTTCAATCTCTTTGTCAAGGGACTTTCTGTGATCTAGTTCATCTTGATACTTCTTTTCAAGTTCTATATTTTGTTGTCTTAAATCCTCCATATCTTGCCGTAGGGTGTCCTCTTGGTGCATGAACACCCCTACAGCAATTAGGAGAACAAGAATAAATATCTTGTCCATAACTCTCCTTACTTATTAAACATGAACCCTGCTCCACTTACACCACTATACATAGGTAGTTTTCCGTCCCACTTCTCAATCTGCTTCAAGCGAACAACATTTTCTGTTGTACTCTCACTGATTCTCTGGTTATAGTATGCTTCTGCGTCTGCTTGAATACGTTTTGCTTCTGCATCACCCTTTGCTACTGCAACCTTCTTCTCTGCTTCTGCCTCTGCTGCAACCTTCTCATATTCTGCCTGTCGCTGCTTATATTGTGCATCTGCAACATTTTGAATAGCTTGCTTTGTAGCGTCATCTGGCTCTACTTTACCTAGACTTGCTTGTTCGATGATAATACCATCTTCATCAAAGAACTCTGATACCTTCTTAAAAAGTTCTTGATTAAATTCGTCCTTCTTCTCCCCAACAATATCCATCATTGAATAGTGAGATGAAATGTCATTGGCTATTCTCTGGAAATTCTGTTTCATATATCCATACTCAATAACGGAATCGTCTTGTCCTTTGAATTTGTTATAGATATGTGATAACTTATCTGGTGACATATGATATGTTACTTGAGCATCAACCTTGATTGTTTTACCATCCTTTGTTCCAATAACAATGCTATCATCTACATCATCTCTATCCTCATGCTTTCCACTGATGTAATATGCGAGTTCTGTAGAAATTGGATATTTTGAAACGGTGTTCCACGGTGCTACAAAAGCCCAACCTTGCTCTAGTGGCTTATCTTGAACACCACCTGCCATCTTATTAAATACAACTCCCATATGCCCTGCTGGAATTGTATAAATTGTTAGGCATCCAAATGCTATGATGAATAGTGCCAAAACCCCACTAATTGCTAATTTAATCTGTGTCATTACTTATTCCTCCCTTACTTTATCAAGCCACTTATCTATGAGTCTAATTATATATTTAGAATTTATACTAATTAACACATAGACAATGAAAAATACTAAGAGAAAGTACATAACTGCCACTTCATCAACTCCTCTGTTTTAGTGTATGTATATCATATCATACTTTTGAGTAAATGTCAAGTAGGATTTCCAAAAATATCCTTTCCACGCCACAACCGTCCAACCACTGTATTATAATTTATATTATATTTTTCAGAAGCCTGTTTTAATGTCATAATCTCCCCAAATACACTCACCATACGCTTTCTTCTTGTATTTGCTTGTTGCTCACTATTAGTAGCCCACCTACAATTTTGTGGTTCATAGTTGCCATTTGTGTTTATTCTATCCAATGATGTATTTTTCTCACCAAATTCTTTTACATGAGATAAATATGATTCATACATATCTTCTTTGAAATTTTCAAATGAAGACCATTTATCACAAACAGTTATTCCACGACCACCGTAATATTTATATTGCACATAATTACAATTATTACATCTACCCCTCATACACATCCAGATTCTATAAAACCTTGTTCTTGACATATTATGTTTTGTAATTCTATCCATATTATAACAACCACATGATTTAATTCTACCATCCTTTAAGTCATGTCCGTTTGCAATACAAGTATTACCACAATCACACTTACAATGCCAAAATAATCTACCACCTTTTGTGTGTGAATATCCCAATACAACAAGCCTTTCAAACCTTTTATTTGTTAAATCAATACGCCCCACTTAATAAAAGTCACCCTCTCCATTTAATATATATTGTAACACTTTTTCATCCCTGACATCATATAGACGATCAATAATAGCATCGCCTAGCATCCTCTTTTTCTTTATAGTCCTACTAACAAATTCATCTATAGTGTTCTTACAAATTAGTGAAATAATATTTACACTACCTTTTGTTCCTATACGATAAATTCGACCTGCTGCTTGTGTGAATGACGCAAAATTCCAAGGTTGATCAAAAAATATAGCCGTAGTCGCTTCTGTTAATGTAAACCCTGTTCCTAGAGCACCTATAGTCCCTATAATAACTTTACAATTATCATCCTCTTTGAACTTCTTAATTTGTGCCTCTCTATCTTTTACATTACCAGTAACAATAGCATAATTATCAAAATGCTTTTCAAGAATATCTGTAACAGTTGTCCAATTACTAAATACAACAACCTTACTATCTGCTTCCTCAACCAATTCTTTCAATCTTTCCAACTTTACAGACTCATCCACTGTTGGTGATACTATTGATGTAAATGCTGTTGCCTGTCTTGCTCTTAGCATTACAGTCATTGGGTCTAGTGCCAACATATCTGGATTTAAGTCTGCTAAAATTGCTTTCTTAACATTCTCATAAACCCTACGTTGGTCATTACCCATTTCAAGAACCTCATCTATAAAAATCTGTGGAGGTAATTCCATTACATCTTTTTTCAATCTCCTTATAGATACCAAATCTATCTTTATTTGTAACTCTTTTAGGTTTCTATACCCAACAATTTGATAACCACCAAATCCTCCATAAACACAATAACGCCCACGATACTGTGTAAAATTAGTTTTCTCACCATTAACACACTTTAGAGGTAGATACGCATTTACTGGCGAGTTTGTTAATGGTGTACCACTAAGTAAATAGATATACTTTAGGTATTTACATATAGCAAGTAATCCCTTACCTTGTTGGCTGCTGGGGTTAGAACTTTTATGAGCCTCGTCGCAAATAAGCATCTCTATATCACCACTACGGATTAGCTTCTTTAACTTTTCCAAAATCTCCTTATTTCTTAATGTCTCTATATTAGTTACAATAAAAAATGTATCATCAAGGTTATTTAGGTGATTCAACTTATCTTGAGATGATATATTATTCTTATCCCCACCCAAAACCTTTACTGTTGCATTTGAGTGTTCTTGTATCTCATTTACCCAGTTAAATTTTAGAGAGGCTACGCAAGCTATTACTAAGCATCTCTTTATTTTATTTACTTCCTTTCGCTTTAATGCCACTGAAATTGTTGTAATTGATTTACCTGTCCCTATCTCAGATAACACTAAATACTTATCATGATTCATTAAGATGTTAAAATCTTCCTTCTGGAAATTATACATCTCTGTTTTCATTTCTTTTGGTGGCTCATAATGGAACTTAGGGGTTTTATCTAGCATACTTTTTCTTGTTGCTGCTCTTCCAGTAAACTTCCATTTCTCGCCAACTAATGCTTGCTTTAATACAGGAATACTATCTGTTGGTACTTCCCATATCTTGTCTTTCACTGAATAAAACCTATCTGGTATTGTTCTTATAGCATCTACTATTTGTGGTTTATATTCAAATTGCAAAAAACAAGATTGCAAGCAGGAGAGTTTTTTAGGCTCTCCATAACTTGCTTGTATCATACATTACATCTCCTTTGGTTTGCACGTTGCTCTTTCCATGTTGCCCATTTACAATTAGATGGTTCGTAATTTCCATTTACATCAATACGATCGATTGATGTGTTATTTTCACCATGTTTTTCACAATGGTCAAGGTAGGATTCATACATATCTTCCTTAAATGCTAAAAATGAGTTTTTCCATCTGTCACAGACAGTAATTCCTCTAGCACCATAAATTCTGTATTTAGGACTATTTTGATTATGGCATCTAGCTTTCATTCCACACCAAATATTATAAAATCTTGTATGTTTCATTCCATGTATAAGAAGTTTTTTTGTTGCAACCTCTAAATTATAACACCCACAGGACTTTGTGTTACCAGTAGTTAATGAACTACCTCTCACACAAATCTCATTTCCACAATCACATTTACATTCCCAATACACTCTATTTCCTTTTGTATAGGCATATTTTATTACAAGAAGTCTACCAAATCTCTTTCCAACCAAATCCTTAAAACAGGTCTCCCTAACACGTTCTTTATTAAAACACCCACAACTTTTAGTTACCCCTGCCCTAAGTCTTTCTCCTCTTGTCACCTTTTCATTTCCGCAATCACACTTGCACAACCAAAGGATATTTCCTCTTTTATCACTACCAAACTCTTTTAATACAACAAGTCTTCCAAATCTTTGACCTACTAAATTTAATTTACTCATGTAACACCGCCAAATTGTCTAGCCATCGCCCTTGCTACCCCAATAAATGTTTTACTTCTATCCCTAGAAGAACTTTTAACACCTTGTTTATCTCGTGGTGTTCCATCTGCTTTCTTGCTTCCTGCATTTACCCAAGGCATAGCAATATCTTTCATGTTATGTGTTGGAATAAGTTGTGGTAGGTTTTTCAACCACAAGTATGTAAGTTTTGTATATGGATCTCCAAACTGCCAAGGTTGAATCTGTTGTGTTTCTTTTGGTAGTCCTACAATTTTCAATGGACGTGGATTTTCAATAGCAATTCGTGGACAATCTGCGTTCATGATCTCCATGAAAAATTTCTTTGCTTCTTGCGATTTCTTAAACCTATCCTCATCCAATACTCCCTTAGTTGGATACATACGACAAGCACTACCTATTGACATATAGGTACATGGTGGAAATGCAATAATCATATCCCATCCCCAATCCAACATCTCTCTTACATCACCTTGAAAATGCCACTCTGGGTGATCTCCACTTGTGGGAACAATATCGCATGAATACGCTTCATGCCCCAAATCCCTAAATGCTGTGCATACTCTCTGAGACTCTTCACAAGCTACTAATACTTTCATACTTCATTCCCCCAACAATCCCAACCATCAAATCTTTCTCTTGCAAACAACTCAATTCTAGGTGCATATGATACAGTCTCGATCATTTCTCTCATATCCTCTGGCTTTTTTGAGTGTTCTGTTCTAGGTGCAAAAAATCCAGTTACACCTTGTTGTCTTTTTCCATCTACTATTTTATAAGGCAGATTTCCTCTAACACCAAACAAACAATGTTCTGTTTTTCCCCTAAAGTATTGTCCTAGACCTCCCTTATCCTTCATCCAAGTAATCATGGTTACATATCTAAATCCCCATGCTTCCATTACCTGTAAACCACCCTTCAAAAAATTATTCGTCACCCACAAATATAAATGAGCATTATCATCTACAATATCTTTAATAATTTGTAGTTCACAAATATCTTTTGTTTTCATAAGTGGGTAATGTCTATCTGCTCCACGCTTTATTCTACCACCGCCAGATTCCATCCAAGGTGGATCTGCATATATTGTTTTATACTTCACCTTAACTCCTCCATGCCAACTCACCTGCAAATGTAAACTTTTCTACATCAATACTATATCTATCTGCAATCTCGTAATACAAATTACTGGAAATAACTGCTTTTGCAGAATGGGACAGCAAGTAATAATGTTGCTGTGCTTCATCTGCAAGAATTACTAATCTAGTGATCTTTATTTCCGTTGCTTTATCACCAATATCGGGCGAAAGAGACTTTACTTCCTCCCACAAATCCATAAGAAGTTTATCTAATATCTTTATGGTATATTGCTTATCTTCACATATAACAATCATTATCTTCTTCCTCGATGCTGATAAAATTATCCCAGTCAAAGAGTTTTAACGTACGTAAATGTAGTACGGTTTCTGCTGTGATAAGAAGTCTACTATTACTTCTTGCTTGATAGTACAGAGACTCTACACACTCATGCTTTTGGGTGGCATCTGCAATATTTACACAAAGCGCAATAACGTCTGTCTCCTTTTCGTCTCTGTATTCTTTGAGAAGATCGTTTAGCATTTTCTCATATACCTTCATTTTGTCCTTGCATAAACCCATAAGATAGTGCATATCATTACATAGATACTTCATAATCATATTCTCCTACAAGTTCAATACCTGTTTGCACAAGGTCAATACCCCTCTTACTTGCCCAGTGATAGACAGCAAGGTTGATATATTCCTCAAGGTCTTTCATGTCCTCATCCGAGAACCGCTCTTCATAGATCATACCAACTTCTTCAACATTACAATTACATTCAAGATATGCTGTCATAGCCCCTGTTACTTCACTTGCCCAAATATGTGGATGATACTCATGGATTTCTCCAATGTAGACTTTATGTTCATCATCTTCAAAATCATCTTCACTAAGATCAACCCTTGCGGCGTTGAGACATTCCTCAATGGAGTTAAAATACTCAGTATCATCCCAATGAGAAGGATCTGTTGTGTATGTATAAAATTTCATGTCATGTCTACTCACTTTCAATCTTGCCTAACATATCATCTACGGCTTCATTGATATTACCATACTCAGCAAAAGACTCCTCATAGCCAAACCAATTATCTACCCCACCACATTCCAGCGCGTTTAAGCGTTCACTGTCCATCAAGAGGCTACGAAGCTCTTCCAACGTAAGTTTATACATTCCATCTTTTGTCTTAATCATGTTTTTATCCTCCCTTGCTCACAATAATCTACCACTAACGTCATGCAGAGAGTAAATATCTCTGTAGCCATACATATAATCCTCGGCGGCTTTCTTTGATGAGAAAAACACCGCACATACTCCACATGGAGCGTCGTAGAAAACCACATATTTAGCTTTGTGTCCCTTAGAACAAAGATTGAATTTCATATCAACATCTCCTTTCATGACTATATTATCACGAACCAGGAGATATGTCAATACTCTCCAAAATTTTAATGTTTCTCTGATAAATGTGTTTGATTTCTTCAACAACATCATCTTCAATAACAATGATGTTACCATGTTGTAGATTCTTAAAGGCAAGTTTATTCCTCTTGCACTTCTCAAGCCAGTCAAGAATGTCTTTATTCTTTCTGATTTCATATAATAACTTTTCTTCCACCATGCTTAATCTCCTTGTACCAAAATATGTCAATGTATATATCCCTATCTGTATTGAACCATTTCCTTTTGTTCTCCCACAAGTAGACCATATCTCTTGCTCGCTCGATTCTATGTTCAATATGATTAAAGAACCATTCCTTGAACCTATCCTTAAATGGAGCATTTGGCAATTCATCTCGCTCTTTCTTAGCAGACAGCAAGACACCAACCCAATATTTCTGAATGTCATCAATTTTACTCTTAAAGTAAATAAACTCATCTTCTTTTATTTTAACATATGCTTCTTCCAAATAATACACCTCACTTAATAATCTAACAAAAATTATCTAAAAACTTCGTGACAATAACCACCATCTGTACTTGTGTAATAGATATCTCTTATCCTTTATTCTGTCTTACTACTATCATGGTAAATACCGTCTCTCACATTTCTCATGACACCACTAAAATCCTTACCAACAATCCTACCTACCTGAGTTACCGTCATTTTAGATCCATTATAAATAATAAAACGATTATTAGTTCTATTATTATTCTGCTCTTCAAGGGTAGCCCATCTACAATTTGACGGTTCATAATTACCGTTTACATCTATTCTGTCTAATGATGTGTTCTTCTCGCCAAATTCTTCAACGTGTTTCAAGTAACTTTCATACATATCGTCATAGAAGTTTTGAAACTCTAGCCATCTTTCACAGACCTTTATTCCTCTAGCACCATAATTTTTATACCCACCATTTGTAGGCAATAAACATCTTTTTTTCATACCGTCCCATATGCTAAATATTCTTGTTTTTGTCATACCATGAGTTCGACTTCTATCTATTAGCTTCTCTTTTGATAAACAACCACAAGATTTAGTACCATTTTTGTTTAATCTACAAGATTCAACATAATGCTCTTTACCACAATCACACTTACATAACCAAATTCTTGCACCATTATCACTTTTCCCAACAATTTTAATAGCAACCAATCTACCAAATCTTTTGCCAGTTTTATCCGCAACAGGTCTACCACAACGTCGCTCTTTTATATCTATAAACTCATCCAACTCTTGCTCACCTACTTTAATTCTTCGTGGCAATAACCGCCATTCACCGTATAATATATATGTTTAATACCTAATTCCCTTATGTAAGAATCGCACGCACTACAAGGTTTTGACATCCTTATCTCACCAAATCTGTTCTCCCTATAAACATATATAGATACTTTTGACATATCTAAATTTTTTAGGTATGGTCTTGAGTGCAGGATAGCGAGCATTTCTGCGTGCAAACATCCATTATCTTTATCGTCTTTGCCAAACCTATATTTTTCGTTGCGTTTTTGTTGTAGAGGGTTGCCCTTAGTAGTATTCCAACCAACAGATATTACCCTGTTTTTATAAACTACTACGCAACCAATGTGAATACGGCGGAAATCACTCAGTTTACTTGCTACTTTTGCTTTTTCAAAAAATTTCATTTTCATTTTTATTCTTACCCAACTTGCTTACTGCTTTTGCTACATCAAAATATTTAACACTCGCTGTAGACACACTTAAAAATCCTTTCTATGTTTTGATTGTATTTCATTAGTTTATGAAAAGTTCCAAATGCAAGAACTGCACCATAAGGAGTTTTGTTGATGTTCTTCTCAAGTTCATTTACTACATTATAATCGCAAACAATGTGCCAAATCTTTGCAGAGTATTTACCAAATTCTTCATCACCACATTCACTAAGGTTCCTAAACTCTGTCATAACTTTCCTAATTTCTTCCTCAAGGACGTGTTGAACTACCAAGATCTCATCAAGTGCCTTTTCAACATCATCACATACATACTTAATCATGATTCAATTTCCTCCTATTAAAGGTGTGCTTTACTAAATAACTTTTTCATAATCCCAACTCCTGTTTCTTAAATGTAATCTTTCCTTTGATTTCATTCTCAAGTTGTATTGCAACGTCTGGTGGTAGGTTGATAAATTCACTTCTATAATTATCTGTGATTGTTAATACTTTCCCCCTATGTGAACTTATAAACTCATATAGATTTTCTAGGATTTTTAGATTTTCAACTTCTGCATCAAAAATATCAATGGCTGCTCTCATTTTCTCTACGTTTTCCTTATTGATTTTCATGCCTCTCATCCTCCTTTGTGTATATATCATAACACATTATTGTGTGGATGTCAAGACAAAAATAAGAGGAATTTTTCATCCTCTTATTGCTATAACTCCTATCAATCCTAGTACGGCTACTTTTAATATTTTATTCTTAAATTCAAGGCTCTTCCTTTGTCTGTCTAATTGCTTTAAGGATTTCCCTGCTCTCTCCAATTCGTTGTTCGCTCTCTCTAGTGAGTTCTGTGCCTCGCTCGTTGATTTCTGTGCTTCTATTAAGTGCGTCCGCAATACGGCTATTTGCTTCGCTGATTCTGTCAACTGCTCGTTGAGCGTTTCTATTTGATTCCTCAAGATTATCGACTGTTCTCCTGCTTGCGTCAAGTTCAGATTGGACTGATTCAAGAGATCTCTGAGTTCTTGATTGTTCTTCTCTAATTGTGCTAAGTTGGTTTCTAAGGTTGTCAACTGCTCTTCCGTTATCTGATATGTCGGTGAGCATAGCCCATAAGAAGTACCACAGAAAAATAAAACAAGTGATAATAACAACGTACTTAATATATTTTTCATATTTAATATCTCCCTCATTCGATTGGAATATTTGCATATTCACACAACTCCTTTAACCCTAATTGCTCCATACAATACTTATACCTTTCTGGATGCCTTATTTTCATTCTCTGAAATTTATTAAATGGCTTTTCTATATGAGCACCTATTGGGCAAAACATACATCCAGTTCTCTTCTCACCTGTTAATATATAACCCTTTGGTGTATCTACAATCTTACCATATACAGATGGTATTTCTATACCATTTTCAACAATATATGTTAATATATCCTGCTCTGTCCAAAAACTTATCGGTGCGCTTCTTTTTCTTGTACTTTTATAATTATTACAACCAGATTTTAGATATGCTTGTTTTCTTCTTGAACTTTCTACTGCCATAGTTCCTATAATTGGGTATAGCTTATTACACTTAACAAACTCTATCAATGGTTTTTCTTTCATTATCTCACAACACATATCACTTATTTTGAATGGTGCATCAAGTAAAAACTTCCATTTACCATATCTATCTTGCATATATTTTGATGGTTCATCACTATCTATCCTCTTACCATCCATTCTACTTTTAGCCCACTCTGAACCCATATTATAATATCTTATAGTTCTTGCTACATCCTTACTAGGAAAAACAAATCCATATGTTTTAATAACATCCCTAAAATTCATTTCTGGTTTGAGCACTGTTATATTATCTTTAGATAGTGCAAATTCTCTAACTTCTGGAAACTCTAATCTTGTGTCAACATATACTGCTTTAATATCTGGATAGCACTTTCTTGCTATATCCAACAAAACAGTACTATCCTTACCACCACTAAATGATACAAATACATGACCTAGCCAATAATCATACCACTCAGATATTCTTAGTTGTGTTAGTGATATTTTATCCTCTAATGATAATTTTTGTAATCTTTCAAGTTCTTCTTTTTCTATCATATTACACCAATTCTCTTAAACTCTCTATACAATAACATCATAAAAGTTTTTAATGCACTTTCATCTTTTCTTGTCATATCTACTAACAACCAACTTATCATGATTAAAAGTTCTGCACTGTTTCCGTGTAGTTCTTCAATATGATGTTCGTCATTTTCGATATACATATTTATTACTGATTTCATAATTGATTTGAGTAGTAATTACTCTTTCCTCTAAGGACATTTCCACCATTTATAGGATCATCATAACTATCTGGACTGCACGGTGATTCTGGTGTGCATAAGTATAGTAAATCCCATTTTTCAAAAGTAGAAAATGCTCCATATGGTTCATGTGTATGTAGACCATCTATATTGTCTGCCGCTTCTGAATGTGTCATTACATGGTTCATATCAATAGTAAGCCATAGTGCCTTTGCTACTACTGCTACTACTTGTGCCATTACTTCAATCTGTTTTTCTGTTGGTGGATAATCCCACAAACTCTTATTTGGTGATGCGCCATATGCACAACATAATGTAATCCCAACTGCGCCAGAATTTCTCATATATGTATGTGCTAATACATCTGCAAAATCATCTGTACTAATATAGATCTGTCCGTCACCTGTTATGTTAATGTGGTAATCATCAAATACTGATGTATGTGAACCTGCTGTCCAATGCAAATAGATTTTTGGCTCTCTACCATTTCTCTTTGCTAATTCCCATATATCATCTTTGCTATCTTCCGCAATCTGCCTTACTTCATCTAGTGTTACATATCTTCCCAAAATATCAACCTCCTGCGTCGCTATTATTATACTTTGGTAGTTCTCCCTCTTTACTGTTGTATGTACTGTCTATCTTGTATTTTGAATGAATGTTATATGCTAATGTACCTAATGTTGTAACTGCTGTTGACATTATGGTTAAGAATCCATATGCTGCATTTAACTCAAAATGTGTTCCATATAAACCGTTCATCCAGAAAGCTGCAAGTAGACTAGCACACCATATTAAAGTAAAAAATAAGATGATGGACGCTACAAATATAAGTAGCGTCTCTTGATTTGCTTGCGCCCATCTTCCTAATTTTAATATATTTCTTTTAAGTGTTGTTATCATTTCTACTACACCCTCTTGTTCTCATATGGAACTCATGATCTGTTATAATTGGTAGTGCCATAGCTTTTTCATATAGAGCCGTTATTGTACCATTACCTCCAAGGTTGTGGTAAGCAACATACATTTGCTCTATCTGTTTCATCTGAGATACTGTTATTCCACCTATTACAGTAAAGTATTCTGTTGATTGTGATATTCTATCTGCAAGAATTGATCTTACTCCTGCTTTTAGCCCAGAATATTCCTCATCTCGTTTCTTATATTCTTTATCGTGTTTAGCTTCACGCTCTCTGAATTTTGCTACCATCCACCCTACTAATGCTACTACTATTGCATTAGCTGCTGCTAATAATATTTCCGTAGTTAATCACCTCCTAGCGCATAGTTGATCTTATAACTTCCTGTATTATTTAATGTTACATCTAAGGTTTCATTATCAACAAAATCTGCAAGGTAATAATCCATTGGTCTTACTTGTCTCCATTTACCTTTTTGGTTTACTGTTAGTGCTAAGTTATTTATATTAACATTACTATTACTATCCGTTTGGGATAGACTAAATGCAACGCCTAGTTTATTTGTTACTATTGTATCATTTTTTGTTATTAGCTTGTGCCATTTCTCTGTTGTTATTGCTTTTACTGATAGATCAGTCATTCCTTTTATTGGAATTTCATCTGGTTGTATCTCTACCCAATCTGTTGTATATGTTAGATATTTTTCTCCATCTACTGTGAACGCATATCTTATATCATTTTTTTGTGTCTTGTACGCTTCTGTTGGTGGCGTAAAATCACTTGTCCACTTTGCATAAGGTACTACACTAAATTCATCCATAATGCCTTTTATATACGTTCCCGCTGTTCCACTTACTGATGCACCAATGCCACTAACTCTAAAATTTAGATCTTTTGCACTGTCTATAGTCTTTACTAGGTGTCCATCTTTATACAGATAGAACACACCATCTTTTCTTACAAGTGCTATATGATGCCAATTTCCATCCATCAACGGATCAAACTTATTTTCATCCTTATATGTAGCATCTGTAGAAAAGTGTGTGTTTGTAAGTTTTATTGTTCCATCATAACTTGAGAAGAATGTAGGATTGGCTTGTGGTTGTGTAACATCACACTTCTGCCAGAAGTCTACAGTAACATCTTCTTTGTTATAAATCAGATCTACACTACAGTATATGATATTATTTGCAGAAAACTTTATTGCCTTACCACCAAATTTACTATCATCTGTGAACTCTGATAATATTTGCTGAGTAAATGTTTTCCCGAATTCATCTACATAATCACCATCAAAATGAAGTAATGTGTATGAATTATAATTATTCAAAAGTAAAGATTTCACTGTTTGTGTTGGAACAATACTTACTATATCTTCAACTTGTTTTATACTGATTAGGTCTTTTGGTAATACTATTTGTGGTTTCATAGCTCCAAATATATATGGACTTGCTTGAACATTATTCTCTGTAAATGTTGCAATCTTGAATTTTCCCAATTCTTTTAATTTTTCTGTTCCTCTTACAGAGCTTTTATTAAATAGATTCTCTTTCTCTGTGTCAGATAGAGTAGTCCAGTTATCTGCTACCTTTTCTACTTTATCATTGTAGACATTGTTATTTTCTGTAATGTATAGTACACTTTTTGCTTTAGGTATTTCTATATCTGGTACTCCTGTGAATGGTCTTGCATAATCCCACACAATTACATCTGACACTTTTCCGTCGAATAATGGATATGATGCTACCCCACCTACTTGTAAGCTAGATAATGCAAATGTACCAGCATATCCGTCACCTTGATAAACTTCTCCATCTATGTAAATCTTTCCCAGTTTATTGTAGTTGTTAAAAAATATATACACATGATGCCACACATTTTCGTCCAATAACATTGGTTTAACACTTCCATATGAAATATATGATGCAACGTGCATCGCAGAACCATTACAGAAATATAAAAAATCTGTATTATTTCCTGCTACTGGTTCTGCCCACACGGTTCTTCTTCTCATATATGCCCAATATGAAAGTGCCCAACTATTTATTGGTGCCTTAAATTGAACATACACAACACTTTTACCGTCTGTCTTGTCTAGGCATCTTTCTCCATATTTGCCAGTTCCTATCTGTGGATTGCCTAATGGATATGATATTGTATTTTCTGTGTTGTAGTCCTTAAAATTACCATCACTGTCTACATATATTCTACTCTTATACATTTTAATATATCACATCCTCTATAATTGAATAATCCTCTGGATTTACATAATCAGATACACTAACATAGCCA
>FLSB01000158.1_pt2 | contig 42166 bp, 35 predicted proteins | sample 1550551 | NCBI WGS metagenome assembly FLSB01 (sample SAMEA4031774, study PRJEB14383) | metagenome | biome: human; feature: oral; material: saliva | place: Philippines | collected 2014 | reverse complement strand
GACAGACGCCTATCCACTCAGATGAAGGCGACAGGTGAAGTGATGGCAATCGGTAGAAACTTTGAAGAATCTCTGCAAAAAGCTATTCGTTCCCTTGAAACAGGAATTCAACACATTGGATTAAAGAAAAAACAAGCCGAGGAACTCACTGCCGAGGATATAGAGAGAAGAATAAGAATCTGCGATGACGAGAGATTATTCATCATCGGTGAAGCTTTAAGAAGAGGCTACGACTGGGAGCAAATCGTAGAATGGAGTAAGATTGACAAGTTTTTCATTTGGAAAATCAAAAAACTTATTGATTTTGAACAAATCTTATCCAAATTGAAAGAAGTTCCTTATAATGAACAAATTGAAATTATCACTAAAGCTAAAAAGCTAGGTTTCTCGGATATTAATATTGCTCATCATTGGCAAAAAACTCAGCGGGAGGTGTTCAATTTCAGAAAGGAAAACAAAATAATGCCAACCTATAAAATGGTGGATACTTGTGCCGCAGAATTTGAGTCAAACACTCCTTATTTCTACGGAACTTATGAAGAAGAAAACGAGTCTATCGTAAGCAACAAGGAAAAAATCATTGTTTTAGGGTCTGGGCCAATCCGTATTGGGCAAGGTGTGGAGTTTGACTATGCCACTGTTCATTCCGTTTGGGCAATTAAAGAAATGGGATATGAAGCCATCATCATTAATAATAATCCAGAAACGGTATCCACAGATTTCTCCATTTCGGACAAGCTATACTTTGAGCCACTCACTGAGGAAGATGTGATGAATATCATTGAATTAGAAAAACCTAAAGGCGTAGTAGTACAATTCGGTGGACAAACAGCAATTAACTTAGCTGATAAATTGGAGGCTCACGGTGTGAAAATTATGGGAACTTCGTTAGAGGATTTAGACAGAGCCGAAAACAGAGATAAGTTTGAAAAAGCATTACAAGACTTAGATATACCGCAACCAAAAGGAAAAACCTCTACTTCCAAAGAGGAGGCTATTGTCATCGCAGATGAAATTGGTTATCCTGTATTGGTTCGTCCAAGTTATGTACTCGGTGGCCGTGCAATGGAAATTGTTTATAACGAAAAGGAACTTGCCCACTATATGGAAAATGCTGTGGAGGCAAGCCCAGAGCACCCAGTTCTTATTGACCGATATCTAACGGGAAAAGAGGTAGAAGTAGATGCCATCTGCGATGGAGAAACAACTATCATCCCTGGTATTATGGAGCATATAGAGAGAGCAGGTGTGCATTCTGGAGACTCTATTGCTGTGTATCCGCCACAAAACCTCACTCAGAAACAAATTGATACCTTAGTAGATTACACCCAAAGATTAGCCAAGGGACTGAATATTATAGGGTTAATGAATATCCAATATGTAATTTCTGAGGGGGAGGTATTCGTGATTGAGGTGAATCCGCGTTCGTCTCGTACGGTGCCATTCTTATCTAAAATCACAGATGTACCAATGGCAAAATTGGCTACAAAAGCTATTTTAGGAGCAAGATTAAGAGATTTAGGCTACAAAAATGGGCTTGTACCAAATAAAGATGGAGTGTATGTGAAGGTTCCTGTATTTAGTTTTAGTAAATTGTCCAAAGTGGATATCTCCCTCGGTCCAGAGATGAAATCTACAGGTGAGGTAATGGGAAAAGACCAAACATTAGAAAAAGCTCTCTACAAGGGACTAATAGGTGCTGGCAGAAAAGTACCTACCCACGGAGCAATTCTCTTCACCGTGTCTGATAAAGATAAGGCTGAAGCCGTAGAATTAGCAAGAAGATTCAGTGATATTGGATTCCGAATTTGGGCGACAGAAGGCACTGCAAAATATTTCAACGAGCATGGTGTAAGCACCAAAATAGGTTACAAAATCTCCGAAGAGGAAGTGAATCTGATAGACCTTATCCATAAAGGAAAAGTGCAATATGTGGTAAATACCACAACAAAGGGCAAACAATCTGAGAGAGATGGTTTCCAAATACGCCGTATGTCGGTAGAAAATGGAGTACCTTGTCTCACTTCTATGGATACGGTAGCTGCTATTCTGAGAGTAATTGAAAGTAGAATTTTCAAAATAGAAGCAATGTAGAATAAATAAAAAAGACACCTTTGAAATTAGGTGTCTTTTTTATGCCTAATTTTAAATTTAAAGATGAAAAAAGCAGACTAAAAAGCCTGCTTTTTATTTTAAGGATTATTTATCTTTCTTTTCCTCTTTTTGAGGTTTTGGAAGAAGAACTTTTCTTGAAAGTTTCATTTTTTGGCGATTGTCATAGCCCATAAATTTCACTTCTACTTCATCTCCTTCTTTATAAGGCACTTTATCTGTTCGTTTCCAATCAATTTCGGAAATATGTAGCAATCCTTCTGTTCCTTTTGCTAACTGTATGAAAGCACCGAAATCCATAATTTTAACAACTTTTCCAGTATAAACCTCGCCTACTACTGGTACGAAAGCAATTTGTCTAATAGCAGATATTGCCTCATTAATACCCTCTCTATCAGTTCCTGTAATTTCCACTCTTCCGATTTCTTCAATTTCCTCAATAGAAATTACAGTATTCGTATCTTTTTGTAATTGTTGAATATTTTTACCACTTGGCCCAATCACCGCACCAATAAACTCTTTCGGAATTTCTATTACCTCTAATTTCGGAGCATGAGGTTTCACATCTGGTTTTGGTTGAGCAATTGTTTCAGTAATTTTTCCTAAAATATGTAATCTACCTTCTTTTGCCTGCATCAAAGCTTTTTCCATAATATCCATAGAAAGCCCCTGTATCTTGATATCCATTTGGCAAGCAGTAATACCATCTGCAGTTCCCGTTACTTTAAAATCCATATCTCCTAAGTGGTCTTCATCTCCTAATATATCAGAAAGTACGGTCCATTTACCAGACTTTTCATCAGTGATAAGTCCCATAGCGATACCTGAAACAGGCTTTGTGATTTGTACCCCTGCATCCATAAGTGCTAATGTACCTGCACAAACGGTAGCCATCGATGACGAACCATTAGACTCTAAAATATCAGAAACAACGCGAATCGTATATGGATTATCTTGCGGAATTACAGCTTGTAAAGCTCTCTGAGCCAAATTTCCGTGTCCTACCTCTCTTCTTGAAGTCCCTCTCAATGGTCTTGCCTCACCTGTTGAAAATGGAGGAAAATTATAATGTAAGAAGAACTTTTCGTCATGCTGAGTAATTACGCTATCAATAAGGTTGGCATCTTTAGTAGAACCGAGAGTTACAGTAGTTAGAGATTGAGTTTCGCCACGCGTAAATATCGCAGAACCATGAGCACCAGGTAGATAGTCTATCTCCGACCAAATAGGACGAACAGTGAATGGGTCTCTACCATCCAAACGGATTTTTTCCTCTAAAATCATCTGACGCATCGCCTCTTTCTCCACATCATGGTAGTAGATTTTAGCAAAAGGCGTTACTCTTTCCAATTCCTCTTCATCTTCGGCATACTGAGTTAAAAATTCGTTTAAAACAGCTTCAAACTTCTCTCCTCTTTCTTCTTTTGTAGAAGGAACTTTTGCGACTTGATATACTTTATCGTAGCATTCTTTCCATACTTTTTCTCGAATTTCTTCGTCATGCTCTTCGTGACAATATTCTCTTTTCGGGAATGCCTTACCTACCTTCTGAGCTAATCTTTCTTGTGCTTCAATTTGGATTTTTATCTCTTCGTGAGCAAACTTAATAGCCTCCAACATTTCCTGCTCGGAGATTTCTTTCATTTCTCCCTCTACCATCACGATAGAATCTTTGGTAGCCCCTACCATTATGTCTATATCGGCTTTCAAAAGGTTTTCGTAGCTTGGGTTGATGGATAATTCACCATCAATTCTCACGACTCTCACCTCCGACATTGGACCATTAAAAGGTATATCAGTGATAGCCAACGCGGAGGAAGCTGCCAATCCTGCCAATGCCTCAGGCATTACCTCCTTGTCATAAGAAATTAAGGAAATCATCACTTGTACTTCAGCATGGAAATCATCAGGGAACAATGGTCTTAGCACTCTATCCACTAATCTCATCGTAAGAACTTCATCATCCGATGGCTTGGTCTCTCTACGGAAAAAATTACCAGGGATACGTCCTCCTGCATAGAATTTTTCTCTATAATCTACAGTTAGCGGTAGAAAATCCACGCCGGGATTTGCGTCTTTCGCTGCTACTACGGTAGCCAACAGCATTGTTCCGCCACATTTTACAACTACGGCACCATCGGCTTGCTTTGCCAATTTCCCCGTCTCAATAGTTATCTCCCTACCATCTTTCAAAATGATAGTCTCAGTGATTGCTTTTGGTGCATTCATAAATCTAAACTTCTAATTATGCCCCGTATTGGGCAAGGTTACTATTTAAACTCTTTAAATATTCGTGGCAAAGATAATGATTTTTTTATTATATATATATCAAGATATGGATTATTATTTTTTATACCTCCATAGTCTGACTCTAATACTAAACTTAGTAAAAACTCGTTAATTTACAAAAAAAATATATGATACGAATCTTTTTATTGACCATATTCTTTACATTTAACCTATTTTTTAGTCAGAAATTAAACAATATACAATCGGGCGAGAGTATCTCTTATAGGATACATTATGGTTTTATCACAGCGGGAAGTGCCAAATTATCAAGTAATTACACTACTTACAACGGGATACCGCACCTCTACGCAAAGGGTGTAGGACAGAGTTCTGGAATTGTTAGTACTTTCTTCAAAGTCAATGATTTATACGAAAGTTTTATTAACATTGAAACAGGATTACCAAGTTACTATGTCCGAAATGTGAGCGAAGGTAACTACAAACAACACTTACAAACTACCTTTAATCACCAAAATCATACATTAAAATTAATCGATATAAAAAACTCAAAAAAAGAACCAAAAAACATAAAATTTCCTAATGGAGTACAAGATATGCTATCTGCTTTTTATTATTTAAGAAGTTTAAATAATAATCAACTAAAAATCGGTGATATTATTAATCTTAATGTTTGGATTGACGACGAAATATTTCCATTCCAACTAAAAATAATAGGAACGGAAAACATAAAAACAAAATTTGGGAAAATCAATTGCTTGATAATCAAACCTTTTGTAATAAGCGGACGAGTTTTTAAAGACAAAGAAGGGGTAACACTATGGGTATCCAATGACCAAAATCACCTCCCTATAGCCATCAAGGCAGAACTCGCTGTAGGCTCTCTTCGTGCAGATATTAGTAATTTTTCCAACATTAAATATCCACTTAATTTCAAAAAATAACCATCTCACAACCTCCTCATTTGCAATAAAAAAATTAACTTTGCAGACAAAGATTTATTGAAAATGAAAAACACTCCTCTCCTACTACTAGGCCTATTTCCGATTACTTTTTATGCCCAAAAAGACTCTACAAAAATCAATCACCTCCACGAAGTAGAAATCTCATTCCAACGAAAAAAAAGTAACGACCTATCTTCAGTGAATATCTCTACTAAAAACGCCAAAAATGTAGTAAATATTTCGGGAGGAGTAGAGGGAATTTTGAAAATGTACCCAGGGGTTAATTCCAATACAGAACTATCCTCTCAATATATGGTACGAGGGGGGAACTATGATGAAAATCTTATATACATAAATGATATTGAGATATATAGACCTTTCTTAATACGAAATTCTCAACAAGAAGGGCTGAGCATCATTAATCCCGATATGGTAGATATTGTGAATTTTTCTGCTGGTGGATTTGAAGCTAAATATGGTGACAAAATGTCCTCTGCACTCAATATTTACTATCGCCAACCCACACAAAAGGAATTTTTAGGTGAAATTAGTCTCATCGGTGGAAGACTCACAAATGGATTTTTGTCAAGAAATAAAAAGCTATCAGCTATCAGTTCCGTAAGATATAGGAATACAAACCTTATTCTTAACACCTTGAATGAAGAAACCGATTTCAATCCACAATATATTGATTTTCAATTTTTTATAAATTACAATCTCAATAAAAAATGGAAATTATCATTCTTAGGATTTTACTCTAAAAACACCTATGAAATGGTTCCCAAACAAAAATCTGTGGAATTTGGCACTCTACAAAATCCTATTCGAGTAGATATCGCCTATGCTGGTAAGGAAAATGACTCCTACCAAAATATGCTAGGAACCTTATCTCTTCAATTCAGTCCAAACAAAAAATGGATTTTTAGCCTTGATAATTTTGCCTATCAAAATCGCGAAAGAGAGTATTATACTATACATTCAGGATACAAAATACAAGCTTTTGACCCAATAAACAAATTACCTGTACCATCATATGATATTGGTGGCCAATCTATTAATGCACGAAATGACCTATCCATAAAAACACTTGGCACCCAACTAAAAGTAAAATTCCATACCAATAAAAACTCTAATTTTGAAGCTGGACTAAAATATGAAAAAGAAATATTAAGTGACCTCACAAATGAATGGCAATATACTGAAAACAAAGGATATGTAACACCACAAAACCCCAACAATTTCGGTATTCTGAACGATAAACCTCTAAATCTACAATACAATATTAATGGTAAAAATTACATCACCCCTATCCGACTATCGGCATACTTACAATACTCCCAAAAATTACTACTCGGAAATAATAAAATTTTTATCAACGCAGGAATCCGTGGGCAAAAATGGAACTTCAACAATGAGACATTAATCAGCCCAAGAGTACAATTTGCCATCAAACCAAATTGGGAGAAAGATATGCTCTTTCGTATAGCAGGAGGTGTATATTACCAAGCTCCTTTTTATAAAGAAATCAAGAATTTAGATGGTGATTTTAATCCAAATATAAAGGCTCAAAAATCATATCAAATCATCATTGGAAACGACTACGAATTTGAAATGGTAAAGAGACCTTTTAAACTAACCACGGAAATTTACTATAAAAAATTAGACCAACTCATCCCCTACTACATTGATAATGTGAGGACTCGCTATGCAGGAGAAAACAACTCACAAGGATATTCCTATGGGATAGATGCGAGACTTTTCGGCCATTTTGTACCTGGTGTAGATTCTTTCATATCAGCAAGTTACGCTCGAGTTTTTGAAAACATTAATGAACAAGGATACATTCCAAGACCTACCGACCAGAGAGTCCATTTTTCGATGTTTTACCAAGACTATATGCCAAAATTCCCAAGTATGAAGATAAATCTTACCTTAGTGTATAGCAGTGGGTTACCTACGGGAAGTCCAATTCATTTTCAAGATGGTAAGCCAGATTTTTCTGCTCCCTACTCTCATCAACAGACCCTCCCTGCCTACAAAAGGGTAGATATCGGGCTATCCAAGACCTTCATCGATGAGAAAAACAACAAAATAAAAGATGGCTTTTGGAGTAATTTTAAGGAACTTATCTTGGGAGTACAAATTTTCAACGCATTTAATATTAATAATACTATTGCTAATCAATGGATTTCCGATGTAAGTTCCCTGTCCGTGTATGCTGTTCCTATTAGGCTTACAGGAAGATTTTTCAATATAAAATTAGATTTTAAATTATAATTTTTTTAAACTAAAAAGCAACATGTTATAAAAAAATAAGTTTTTTTTTACATAGAAAAATTGCATATATAAAAAAAATAACTATATTTGCAAAATATTTAGAAAGGTGTCCGAGTGGTTGAAGGAGCTACCCTGGAAAGGTAGTATACGGGTAACTGTATCGAGGGTTCGAATCCCTTCCTTTCTGCAAGGATATAAAACCGACAATCTGCAATACATCAATATGTATTTATGCTAGATTGTTTTTTTATTAGTTATACTATAAAAAATGGTTATATATATTTCTTAATCAAAATTTATTCATTAGGGGCTGACTGGTTTCGACAGCAAGACCAATGGGTAAGTAAGCATACAGAGAACGGTAACGCACTCTCTTTAATCTTTTGTTACGAATCATAACTGGCAACGAAGAGTATGCTCTTGCTGCTTAGTCTGAAGTATAGTACGACTAGCGTTTTTCCCGAAGTAGAGTAAGGAAACAAGATATCCTACGGAAGCCCCGTTCTACGGCGTCCGAGTTTAGGGTATAGGAAAGGTAGAAATAAGCTTTTAGGAGCTTTGACTAAAAGATGAAAATTCAAAAAGCTAAGCATAAGATTGGGTGTTTGTCCTCTGTCTTATGACAAAAATTAAAGACAAAATAAGTATGTAGAAATCTTATGTATTGCTTGTTTGGACGAGAGTTCGATTCTCTCCAGCTCCACGAAAAAATCCTAACATTTTAAAAGTTAGGATTTTTTTAATTCTAAAAAATAAAAAAGTAGGAATTATTTTCTATTCCTACTTTATCTGTGGCCCCACTTGGGCTCGAACCAAGGACTTGCTGATTATGAGTCAGCTACTCTAACCAACTGAGTTATAGGGCCTAAAAACCTTGTTGGTTTCGTTTTGTGATTGCAAATATAGTAAAATAATTTTAACTACCAAAAAAAATATTAAATATTTTTACTATATTTTTTCCATCTCAAGTTTTATTTTGGCTAACAAACCTTCTGTAGCAGGAACTAAAGGAAGCCTTAAATAATTGTTAATCAATCCCATTTCAGATAAAACTGCCTTTATTCCCACTGGATTTCCCTCTGCAAAAATAAGACGAATAATTTCTACTAAAGAATTATGAATTTTATAAGCTTCATCTACTTTTCGCTCTTTTGCCAATCTTAACATTGTTGAAAATTCCTTAGGATAAGCCTGTCCAATCACGGAAATCACTCCAATTCCTCCTGCCAAAGTGACTGGTAAAGTAAATTCATCATCCCCTGAAACTAACCCAAAATTCTGCGTTTTTTTTCTCAAAATATCAAAATATTGAGATATATTCGGCGAGGCTTCCTTTATCATTAACAAATTTGGAAAATCATTAGCTAAGCGGAGTGTGGTACTTGCTTCTATATTTTGTCCAGTTCTACCAGGCACATTATATATAATTATAGGTTTCCCTGTTTCAGCTAACATTTTATAATGCTGATATATGCCCTCTTGATTTGGTTTATTATAATATGGTGATACTGAAAGTATTGCAAAAAAATCAGACATATCAACATTCTCTATTTTTTTTCTAACTTCCATCGTGTTATTCCCCCCAATTCCCAAAACGAGAGGTACTCTACCATTATTTATTTTGATTATATGGCTCTTTACAGCCTCCTTTTCCTCATCAGAAAGAGTTGCTGTTTCGGCAGTTGTCCCCAACACAACTATATAATCCACCCCATTACTAATATTAAACTCTACCAATCTCGTAAGTCCATCAAAATCAACACTTAAATCTTTATTAAATGGAGTAACCAAAGCCACCCCAAGTTCTTCTAATTTATTCATAATCTTAATAAATATGTTAATAATTTACCATACAAATATAAAAAATCAAATTGAAAATCCTAATAAAATTATAATTAAAATTTCATATTTCTTTCTTTTTTAATACTTTTGTGAAATGCAAATAGAAAGTTTTCAAAACGAAAAAATAAAACATCTTATCCGTCTAAACACCGATAATCGTTTTCGTAAAAAATTAGGTATTTTTTCTGTAGAAGGCCAACAAGAAAATGAAAGGGCTATGCAGTTCGGATACGAGAATATAGAATTTTTCATCTGTGAAAGTATCTATAAAAAAACTATTCCAAAAGGAAAAATTCATTTAATTTCTGAAAAAATTTATGAAAAAATTGCTTATAGAGGCAGTTCCGAAGGGATTATTGGAATTTACAAAACGAAAACTCACAATATGAAAGAATTCCAACCGAGACAAAATTCATCAGTAATCATCGTGGAAAGTCTGGAAAAACCTGGCAACCTTGGAGCCATCCTTAGAAGTTGTGAGGCATTTGGTATTGATGCACTAATTATAGTAAATAGCAAAACGGATTTTTATAACCCTAATGTAATTCGTTCAAGTGTCGGTTGTTTATTTGGTATGAATATTTATCATTCTGAAAATGAGGAACTCTATTCATTTTTGAAACAACACCAATTCAATATTTTCACAACTTTTATGGATGAAAAAAAACAATTTCTATCCGATGTGTCACTAAGTGGTAAAACGGCCTTACTCTTTGGAACGGAACATTCTGGCTTGAGTGATTTTTGGATTGATAAAGGTAAAAATATCTTGATACCAATGGTAGGAACGATTGATTCTCTTAATCTTAGTAATGCTGTTGCTATTTCTTGTTACGAGTTTTTAAGACAAAAACGATAAAATAAAAGACCTACAAAATAGGTCTTTTATTTTATCATATCTCACAAAAATTAACTTGACTATAACCGAACATTCTCCTTTCTTTAATAAGGTCTGCAATACCTTCTGGCAATGAATTCTCCCAACTTCCTGTCTCATTATTTGCAATTTTCCTCAAAATATCTCTTGAATAAATTGTAGAATAATCACTATTATGATTCAAAATATCTACAATCCTTCTGTTTAATTTAAAATATTTATATAATTCCTTTAAATTTTCATTAACTTTCAAATTTTCAGATGTAAGTATTTCTTCTGAATCTGGCGTCTGGTATGGATATAGATAAATGGTTACTTCCCTCCTGAAAAGCTTACCAAACGCCTCCAAAATACCTCCTGAAAGATTAGTATAATACCCTTCATTAAATACCTCTATTAGGTTATTTACTCCCATTGCCACACCAATTTTCAATTTTGAATATCCAGAAAAATATTCCGTTAGTTTATAATACTCAGAGAAATTAGAAATAATAACATTATAACCTAATTTACCTATAATATCTACTCTATCAAGGAAATCTCGCTCGTCTATATCCCCCGAAGCCATTAAGTTAGAAATTGTTATTTCAAATAAAACTTCTACCTCATTCTCATCGCATTCGGTATCTTTCAAGAACATTTCCAAACCATTATTGAACATATCTATATTCACCAAAGTAACAGGGCGGAAACTACCTCTTACGGCAAAAATATTCTTCTTGTACAACAAATCTGCAGGAAGCATATTCGCTCCTTCTGGGGTGAAAATCACTGCCTCTGTCATTCCATTTTTCACTAACTGCAAAGACATTAGCCTATTATCTACATAGATAAAATCTGGCCCCGAAAAATCTATCATATCAATCTCCAAAGAATCTTTGGGAATATGATCGTACAACGATTGTATTAATTTTCGTGGATTATCATAATAATTAAAGGCTCCATAAATAAGATTCACCCCCAATTTTCCTAATGTTTCTTGTTGAAGCGTAGCATCATTCTGCTTAAACTTGATATGAAGAACAATCTCATTATACTCCTTTCCTGGCTCTGTTTGAAAACGAATTCCTACCCAACCATGCCCCAGCACTGTTTTAGCATAATTTATAGTAGTTACCGTATTAGCGTACGAAAAATATTTTCTCTCGGGCATTTTATCGGTAGGTACTCTCACCTCTATTAAAGAAGCCTCAAATCTCAACATTTTTCTCAAACGATTTTGTGTTACATATCTATTTTTTGGCTCCTTACCATAGATGGCGTCAGAAAAATCCTTATCGTAGGCCGACATTGCCTTCGCTATAGTTTGAGATGCAGCTCCAGCACGAAAAAAGTGCCGAACAGTCTCCTGCCCTGCTCCAATTTCTGAAAAGGTTCCGTAAATATTCGGATCTAAATTAATAGCTAATGCTTTTTGTTTCGCAGTAAGATTTTGTGTTTGCAATGACATTTTTATTTTTTTGTAAATTTACCAAAAAATTTATTATCAACCAAAATATGAAACTAAAATTTCTCGGAACAGGCACCTCTCAAGGAGTTCCTGTTATTGGCTCCGACCACCCTGTTTGTTTATCTACTAACTTAAAAGACAAAAGATTACGCAGTTCAGTAATAATAACTACAGACACACAGCATAAAATTTTAATTGATTGTGGTCCCGATTTTCGCCAGCAGATGCTCTCTAATAACGAAAAAAATTGCCACGCCGTACTTATCACACACGAACATAATGATCATATCATCGGATTAGATGATATGAGACCGTTAATATTTAAAAATCAGAAAGATATGCCTATATATTGTGAGGCAAGGGTTTATCAATCTATTTTACAAAGATTCGCCTATGCCTTTGAGGAAAATAGGTACCCTGGAGCCCCATCTTTTGATATTAATATTATTGAAAATAAGACTTTTAACCTTCTCGGAACTACCGTCACACCTATTAGAATACTACACGGAGGTTTACCTATTTTAGGATATAAATTCAAAAACATAGCATACATTACTGATTGTAAAACTATTCCAGAAGAAGAAAAACACAAATTAAAAAAACTAAAATACTTAATTATCAATTGTTTAAGAAAAGAACGAGAACATCACTCTCACCTCATATTGCCAAATGTAATAAAAATTGTAGAGGAACTACAACCTCAAAAAACATATCTCACCCACATTAGCCACGATTTTGGATTTCATAATGAAATAGAAAAAGAGCTCTCTAATAATATTCATTTGGCATTTGATGGATTAGAAATTGATTTTTAACTAAAATTTATCTATCTAATTATCAGAATATTATAAAATGTTTAATAAAATACTCCATTAAAAATTTGGAAATATAAAAAAAATCACTACATTTGCAAAACAATTTTACAAAATGCTTGCCCAGGTGGCGGAATTGGTAGACGCGTTGGTCTCAAACACCAATGCCTTTGGCGTGCCGGTTCGATCCCGGCCCTGGGTACTAAAAAGTTATCTAATTGTATGTTAGATAACTTTTATTTTTATAAAAATATCTCAAAAAAAATGGAGAAAATTATTCTAGGAATAGACCCTGGCACCACAGTGATGGGATTTGGTATTATTTCTGTGAAAAACAATAGAATGAACTTAGTATCAATTCACGAACTTATTCTGAAAAAATATCCGAACCACGAAACGAAATTAAAATATATTTTTGAAAGAACCCTCTCCTTAATTGACGAATTCCATCCTGATGAAGTGGCCTTAGAAGCTCCATTTTATGGAAAAAATGTACAATCTATGCTAAAATTAGGCCGAGCCCAAGGGGTAGCAATGGCTGCAAGCCTCTATCGTGATATTCCTATCACTGAATACCCCCCTAAAAAAGTAAAAATGGCAATCACAGGAAATGGAAATGCCAGTAAAGAACAAGTAGCAGCAATGCTAAAAAACTTATTAAATCTGAAAGAATTTCCTACAAAACACCTAGATGCCTCTGATGGATTAGCTGTTGCTGTATGCCATCATTTTAACTCAAAAGGTATAGGACAAGAGAAATCCTATTCTGGCTGGGAAAGTTTCCTCAAACACAATCCAAACAGAATAAAATAAAAAATCCCCATAAATATGGGGATTTTTTATTTCATAACATTGTCATTTTTTACTACCTTATATAACTTATCACTTGGGCGAACTCGAAATTCCGTTTTAAATGTAATCACATCACCTTTTTTTGCTTTTTCGGTATTCCCTGCTCCATCTACCATTATACCTTCTACAATCATTTCTTGTGAGCCAGTTGTAGGTCCTTGTATCAAAACTTTGTCGCCAACAGAAAGATCAAAAGCCTCTATTATAAACTCCGAAACATTGGATTTCGGATAGAAATGTCTCCCTTTACCGATATAAACTTTTTTCTGTGTAGCATTGGAGCCTGGATTTGGCGACCATTCTCCTAATTTTTGTCCAAGATAATACCCACTCCAAAATCCTCTATTATAGACAGTTTCTAATCGACTCATCCAATCGGCTACTTTTTCTTGATTGTAGGTCCCATCTTCTATAGCATCTATTGCCTCTCGGTAGCATCCTATCACCGTTGCTACATATTCAGGAGCTCTTCCTCGTCCTTCTATTTTGAGGACTTTCACTCCTGCATCAATGATTTGATCCAAAAAGTTTATCGTACATAAATCTTTTGGCGACATCATATATTCATTTTCAATTTCTATTTCAAAACCTGATTCTTGGTCTATGACTGTATATTTTTTACGGCAATTTTGCTTACAAGCTCCTCTGTTTGCCGACGAGTTATGAGAATGCAAACTCAAATAACATTTACCAGAAACAGCCATACATAAGGCTCCGTGCCCGAAAAGTTCTATCTCTACCAAATTACCCGAAGGGCCTTTAATTTGCTCTTTTTCAATTTGTTGACAAATCTTTTTTACTTGACTAAGGCTCAATTCTCGGCTCATCACCATTGTATCTGCAAAAAGAGCATAAAATTTTACGGTTTCTATATTAGTAATATTTATCTGTGTAGAGATATGCACCTCTATACCTATTTGTCGGGCATAGGCTATCACAGCTTGGTCCATTGCTATCACAGCAGTCAGGTCTGCTTGTTTTGCCTTATCCAATAATGTTTTTATGATGGATAAATCGTGGTCATAAATAATTGTATTGAGGGTAAGGTATGTTCTCACCCCTTTTTCTTTGCATCTTCTGCTAATCTCGGGTAGGTCATCAATCGTAAAATTCATTGATGCTCTGGCTCTCATATTGAGTTGCTCTACACCGAAATATACAGAATCTGCCCCATTGTCTAACGCTGCCTGCAAGGAAGTAAAATCCCCTGCAGGAGCCATTAGCTCTATTTTTCCGTTCTTTGTCATTATCTTTTTTAAGTAAAATTTTTTGCAAAAATAAGGAATAGTTTTTAAATATTTTTTCGATGAAGCATTTTATCAAAAAAAAGGCCCTTGCTACCGAAGTAACAAAGCCTTTTTAATATTGATTATATAAAATTTAATTATAAAACCCTTCAATGATTGGTTATCTTCTCACTTTAAAAGTATCAATACCTGGGAAATATGCTGTATCACCAAGAGCCTCCTCGATTCTCAATAGTTGATTATATTTCGCCATTCTATCCGAACGAGATGCCGAACCAGTCTTTATTTGCCCACAATTGCAAGCTACTGCAAGGTCTGCAATCGTAGCATCTTCTGTTTCGCCTGAGCGGTGAGACATTACGGAGGTATATCTATTATGCTGTGCCATTTGAACTGCATCAAGTGTCTCAGAAAGAGAACCTATCTGATTTACTTTCACTAAGATAGAGTTTGCGGTATTTTCTTTAATACCTCTAGAAAGACGCTCTACATTAGTTACGAATAGGTCGTCGCCAACGAGTTGAACTCTATCACCAATTTTTTCTGTGAGGAGTTTCCAACCTTCCCAATCGTTCTCTTGCATACCATCTTCAATGGAAATAATCGGATATCTTCTAGTAAGTTCTGAGAGGTAAGACACTTGCTCTTCGCGCGTTCTGCAAGCTCCTTTATCTCCCTCAAATTTTCTATAATCGTAATATCCATCTTTATAAAACTCTGATGAAGCACAATCAAGAGCAAACATAAAGTCATCCCCAGGCCTATACCCTGCCTTTTCTACTGCTTGTAGCAAAGTATCCAGTGCATCTTCTGTACCTGCAAAAGTCGGTGCAAAACCACCTTCATCTCCCACAGCTGTGGAGAGGCCTCTTCCCTTCAAAATAGACTTCAAACTATGGAAAACTTCCGTTCCTTTTCTTAGAGCATGAGAGAAAGAATCTGCCTTCACTGGCATAATCATAAATTCTTGGAAAGCAATAGGTGCATCAGAGTGCGAGCCACCATTGATTACATTCATCATTGGAACTGGTAACGTATTGGCATTCACCCCACCGATATATTTATAAAGTGGTAACTTCAATTCATTAGCAGCTGCCTTTGCCACCGCCAAAGAAACACCTAGAATAGCATTTGCTCCAAGATTTCCTTTATTCGGAGTACCATCAAGCTCTATCATAATGCTATCTATCAAGTTCTGTTCAAATACAGAAATACCAACAATTTCGGGAGCGATTACCTCACGGACATTTTCTACAGCCTTCAAAACTCCTTTACCAAGATATTCTGAGCCTCCATCCCTCAACTCTACTGCCTCGTGTTCGCCCGTAGAAGCGCCCGATGGCACAGCTGCACGACCAAATACTCCACTTTCTGTAAATACATCTACCTCTACCGTAGGATTTCCTCTAGAATCCAAAATTTGCCTTGCTTCAATAAATGAAATATAACTCATTTTTTATTTATTTTTTACTTACGACAAATTTAATCATTTTTCGTAAATTAAAATCATCATATTAAAAAAATATTTATTTTTGCTAAAATAAACTTCCCAAAAATGAAAATATTAATCGTTAATGGCGCTAATCTAAACTTATTAGGCAAACGAGAACCCGATATTTATGGTACAAAATCTATGGATAACCTCTTATCCGAATTGGAAAAAAAGTTCTGTAATGACGATATTTTATTCTACCAATCTAACATTGAAGGAGAGATTATCAACCGCCTACAAGAGGATGATTACGAAGCACTTATTATCAATCCCGGTGCATATACCCATTATTCTTATGCTATTGCCGACTGCCTAAAAAACATTACGAAACCGAAAATTGAGGTACATATTTCTAATATCTACAAACGAGAAGAATTCCGTCATAAATCGGTAACTGCCCCTTATACTGATGCTATTTTATCGGGTTTTGGGCTTAGTGGCTACACATTAGCTGTAGAGGCTATCAAAAATTTTTAAATAAATAACATTAATACTTTTTATAAAAAAATCAAAACAGCCGAAAGGTATCTTTTGGCTGTTTTTGTATTTATTACTTTTTCTTCACTTTCGTTGTTGGGAGTTTCTTTATCCCCATTTGATATAGAGCGAATCCAAATTTATCTGCTGTTTCATTTACGATTTGTTCGGTAGAACGCCCTGCTCCATGTCCTGCATTCACTGCAATACGAATAAGTGTTGGATTGCTACATTTTTGCTTAGCTTGGAGTTCCGCAGCAAATTTAAACGAATGTGCTGGTACCACTCTATCATCGTGATCGCCCGTAGTAACGAGTGTCGCTGGGTAGCATACCCCCTCCTTCACATTATGTAATGGTGAGTAGGATTTTAAATACTCAAACATTTCTTTGCTATCATCAGAAGTTCCATAATCATATGCCCAACCTGCTCCTGCTGTGAATTTATGATATCTCAACATATCCAATACCCCAACTGCGGGAAAGGCCACTTTTGCTAAATCTGGTCTCATCGTCATCACTGCACCCACAAGAAGTCCGCCATTAGACCCTCCCGAAAGGGCAAGAAAATTTTTAGATGTATAACCTTCTTTCTGCAAATATTCCCCTGCGGAGATGAAATCCTCAAAAACATTTTTCTTCTGCATCTTAGTTCCTGCATCATACCACTTCTTACCATATTCTCCACCACCTCGGATATTCGGAACAGCATAGACTCCACCATTTTCCATCCAGATAGCATTCGCTATAGAAAACCCAGGGGTAAGACTTGCATTAAAACCTCCATATCCATATAGAATCGTAGGATTCTTTCCATTTCTCTTTAAGCCCTTTTTGTAGCTAATTACCATTGGTACCTTAGTTCCATCTTTGGAAGTATAAAATACTTGCTCACTTACATAATTTTTAGGATTAAATTTAATCTTTGATTTTTGATAAACCGATGATTTACCAGTACTTACATCAAATTTAAAAGTTGTAGATGGAATTATATAATTAGTAAAAGAATAGAATATCTCTTTATCTCCTTTTTTGCCCGTAAAACCGCTAGCAGTCCCTTTATCAGAAAGAGAAATATCTCTGATAAACTGACCATTATATCCATATTGTTTTACAAAAGAAACAGCATCTCTCATATACTTCGCAAAGAAATACCCCCCACCTATACTTACAGAAAGAACATTTTCCGTCTCAGGAATTACATCTGTCCAAACGCTTGGATTTTTGAAATCAAATTTTTGTAATTTTTTATTCGGAGCATTCTTATCTGTAAGCACAAAAATATTATCTCCCTGAGAATCTACTACTTCCGTATTAAAATCAAAGCCCTCTTGTATAGTAACAAATTCCGCATTAGACTTATGCAAATCCTTAATATACAACTCATTACCATTAGTAGCAGTAGCTCCCGAAACGACTAAGAAACGCTCATCATCAGTAACTGACGCCGTGAGGTACCTCCATTTTTCATCTTTTTTGATAATAATTTGTTGGTCTTCGGATTGTTTTGTTCCCAATTTATGGAAATAGATTTTGTGATCATCGGTTTTTGCTGACAACACACTTCCATCAGGTTTGTCGTAACTAGAATAATAGAATCCTCCGTCGCCAAGCCACGCAACACCAGAGAACTTCACATCTACTAAAGTTTCGTCTATCTGTTTTTTCGTCTTTACATCTAGAATGATAATTTTATTCCAATCAGAGCCCCCTTCCGAAATGGTATAAGCTATGAGATTTCCTTTTTTATTAAAATAAACTCCTGCAAGAGAAGTTGTTCCATCTTTCGCAAAGGTATTTGGGTCCAAGAAAACCTCTGTTTTACCATCTTTACCAGTTCTGTACAAAACACTTTGGGCTTGCAGTCCATCATTCTTATAAAAATAAGTATAATCTCCCTCCTTAAAGGGCGTTCCTATTTTCTCGTAATTCCAAATATCATTTAGTTGCTTTCTTAGCTCGCCGATATATGGAATTTTTGCTAAATAATCATTTGTAAAAGCCACTTCCCTTTTCACCCAATTTTTGGTATTTTCGGATGTATCATCCTCTAACCAACGATATGGGTCATTCACTTTTATGCCAAAATATTCATCAATATGATTGATTTTTTCTGTCTGTGGGTATTTATATTGAGCATTCATAAACGAAAAAACGGCTATCGTAACCGCACTAAATAATGTTTTCCTTGTCATTATTGAAATATTTTCCTCAAATATACTCTTTTTTAAGAGAACTACCAAAAAAATTATACTTTTGTTTCGTTGGAAAACATAAAAAAGTTACCTCTAAAATTGAGGTAACTCTTCAAATAACATTAAATATTTCAAAACATTAAAAATAAACAATTAACATCTAAAACTTATGAAAAATAACAAAAACTACTTATTTTTTCCTGCCGCCTTCAACAAAGCTCGGAATAATGGATGAGGATTAGCTACGGTAGATTTATACTCTGGGTGATACTGCACACCGATATAAAATGGATGATCTTTCAATTCCAAAGCCTCTACCAATCCTGTTTCAGGGTTTAATCCCGTAGGTATTAATCCTTTTTTCTCATAATCAGACTTATATTCCGAATTAAATTCGTATCTGTGGCGATGTCTCTCAGAAATCTCTCTACTTCCATAGATTTTAGCAAGTTCGGATCCTTCTATAAGATTACATTTCCATGCGCCGAGTCTCATTGTACCTCCTTTCTCTACGATATGTTTTTGTTCCTCCATTAAGGAAATCACAGGATGAGAAGTTGTTGCCTCAAACTCCATAGAATTAGCATCTGTATAACCTAATACATTTCTCGCAAACTCTATAGTCATAATCTGCATACCTAAACAAATTCCTAATAACGGAATTTTGTTTTCGCGGGCATATCGTGCTGCGATTATCTTACCCTCTATTCCTCTATCCCCAAAACCTGGAGCGATGAGCATTCCATCAATACCTTTTAACTCTTCGGCTACGAATTTTTCATCAATATTTCCAGAATATACCCAGCGAAGTTTCACTTCTGTTTCAAGGTCGGCACCAGCGTGGATAAAAGCCTCTACTATAGACTTATACGAGTCTTGTAAGGAAACATATTTCCCAACGAGGGCTATTTCTACTTTTTTCTTTGGATTTTTATATTTATTGAGGAAATTTTTCCAATTTTTAAGGTCGGCAGGAGTATCCAATGGTAGATTAAGCCCCCTGAGTACCACCTCATCAAAATTCTGTTTTTGGAGTTCCAACGGCACTTGATAGATGGTATCAGCATCCATACACTCTATTACATTTTCGCTGGGAACATTACAAAACTGAGCCAATTTCTGCCTTACATCTTTTGGGATTTCATGTTCAGAACGGCATACCAAAACATCGGCTTGCAACCCACTTTCCATCAATTGGCGAACAGAGTGCTGAGATGGTTTCGTTTTGAGTTCGCCACTAGCAGCTAAGTATGGCAACAATGTAAGATGTATTACCATCGAATTTTTCTCCCCAAGTTCCCATCTCAATTGGCGAACGGATTCTATATAAGGAAGAGATTCTATGTCTCCCACAGTACCTCCGATTTCGGTAATGATGATATCATAATCTTTCTGAGAAAGGATTTTTATTCTTCTCTTAATTTCGTTGGTAATGTGCGGTATTACTTGCACTGTTTTCCCAAGAAAATCGCCTTTTCTTTCTTTTTCTATTACGGTTTGATAGATTCGCCCTGTGGTTACATTATTATTTTGTGAAGTAGGTGAATTAAGGAATCTCTCGTAGTGCCCAAGGTCAAGGTCGGTTTCTGCCCCATCTTCTGTTACATAGCATTCTCCGTGTTCGTATGGGTTAAGCGTACCTGGGTCTATGTTAATATAAGGGTCTAATTTTTGAATTGTTACATTAAACCCGCGTGATTTTAGTAATAACCCTAAGGAAGCCGAAATAATCCCCTTTCCTAATGAAGAGGTTACCCCACCCGTTACGAAAATGTATTTGGTATTTTTACTCATTAGATTTATTTTGATTGCAAATATAGTATTTTTTTACGAATAAATCTTTGTGATTTTGCATATTCATCGATTTAAAACTGCAATTTTACAATGATGATTTTATCACCTCGTTGTATAGTGGCCTCGGCGGTATCCTTGGCTTTATATTTTGATAGACATTTGGTATAGGAGTAGATATCCTCCACAGTACAATCATCTAATTTTTTGAGAATATCACCTTGCATAATTCCTGCCTTGTAAGCGGGTTTTCCTTCGGTTACTCCTTCTATTTTCATACCATTAGTTCCTGTTGCCAAACTTGGCATCACCCCCATTGAAACTCTCCACTCGGGCATTTGCTCTTTTTGAATGGTTGTTTTCGTGAATGGCACTTGCGGAAAGTATGTAAGTTCCTTAGCTACATCAAACACATATTTGGTAATGATTTTCAGCCCCTCGTAATTGATTTTTTGTGCATCATCAGTAGGTTTATGATAGTCGGGGTGTATCCCTGTGAAGAAAAACAATACGGGAATATCCTGCAAATAAAACGAAGTATGGTCGCTCGGCCCCTGCCCTGCATTGTCAAGTGCCAACTGCATTCCTTCGGGTTTGAATTTTTCTACTATTTTTTGAAACAAGGGTGAAGTTCCTATTCCTCCAATAGTTAGGTTTTTGTGATTATCAAGTCTGCCAACCATATCCAAGTTAATCATTGCAATAGGATTTGGATATTTGCTTTTCACCCCCTCAGCAAAATATTTTGACCCCATCAGTCCATCTTCTTCTCCTGAAAACAAAATAAATATAAAATTGGCATTTTCTTTTGTTTTATTTTGAGAGAAAATTCTTGCCAACTCCAAAACTGCCGATACTCCCGAGGCATTATCATCCGCTCCGTTATGAATTTGTCCCGTAGCCTCTGGCATCGTAGAGTTATGATGCTCGTTATACCCCAAATGGTCGTAATGAGCCCCAATAATGATAGTCTGCTTGGCCCCATTATCAAGATACCCCACTACATTTCGGGAAAATATTTTTGTAAGTACCTCGCTATTTTTATCTAATCGGATTGTGTATTCAAAGGGAACAATTTCGGATTTGAGTCCGCATGATTTCAGATTTTTATATAAAAATTGTGCAGATTTTTTTTCGCTTTCACTTCCTGCCAATCGTCCTTCTAATTTATCCGAAGCAAGAAAATATAGATTTTTTTTCAGGTTTTTATCTGATATTTTTTCTTTTTTATCCTGCTGAGCTGCTACAAATACAGAAAGCCCTACCATCCATAAGGTAATAATTTTTGTTAGTTTCATTTTTCTTCTATTTTTCTGCAAATATAAAAAAAGTAACCTTTTTAAAAGGTTACTTTTGGGGAGGATATTAATTTCTTTTAGGGACATATACCTTATTTCCTTTATCATTGATATAGTATTGCCCACCTCGGCTTCCTTCATAGATAGTTTTCCCTTGTCCATAATTATAGGCATTAGGAGAGTAATCTCTTGCACGACTGCCTCTCTCTCCCGTATAAGGATTTACATTTCCTTGTGTTGAGAAATTATCATAATTTGTAGAATTTCTCTCGGTCTTGTAGTGTCCATCTACATAGGTTCCGTCTTTTTTGATATATCCATTTTGGTAATTTATCTGGGCGTATCCTAATGCACAGAACAGCAATCCAAATAATAATGTTACTTTTTTCATTTTTTTGATTATTAGTATTAGTAACTTAGTTCATAAAATTTTCAATTCGTTTTTTTGTAGTCTGTGGAATATCTGTTTTATAAATCTCAAATTTTTTCACTCCCATTTCTGTAAGCCATTTAGACAATACTTCCTTTTGAATATCCTCTTCATATTTAGAAGAATATTTAGATGGATTTACTTCTAGAACCAAAACTTCTAAATTTTCCAAATCTTTTGTAGGAGCTATTAGTCCAAAATCTATTTCTTTTATTTTACTTTTCCAATCTGCTCCATCAATACCCATTTCTTTAGATGTTTTTGGTAAAATATATGAAAGACGGTTACCCTCTTTTATTTTTGAATTTTCGTGGTATACATATCCATCTGTAAGAATAACCAATATATTTCTATATTTATTTTTATCAGAATCTATAGCTAAATCTTTCACGTCATTTTTAAAAAACTTCCAAATATCAGAACCTATATAATTCTTCGTTGATATGGTTTTATCATATATCTGTTTTAATCCATTTTGATAATTTTCCACAATAGTTTTATATACTTCTTTTTTTTCAGCAGGTTTCATATCAGCGGTATTTACATCCAATGCTTTTGCTATTTCATTTATAGATTCATCTTTTGGAGCCGGACTAAACAATACACGCATTTTCCCTTTCATATTTAAGTTTCCATTTTTATTCATTTCTTTTTTGAATATTTCTACAAATTCGTCTATAACGGCAATATCCCTCTGCCAATGCTCTGGTGTGTTAGGATATTTAGAAGGCTCTATTCTATCTGATAAATCTAATAAAAATGTAATATTCAATTGTTTGCTATCATCACTCTCCACAGAAATATTATTTTTAGAATTTTCTTTTTGCTGATTATTCCCACAAGAAAACAATAGCATACTAATTGCAAAAAGACTAATTATGTTAAAAATTTTCATATATTTTTTATTTTATTATATATTATTTTCGTTATCAGTATTATTATCTTGATTATTTTTACCTCTGTGTGTATCTATAAAATACTTTGCTTCTTTCCATATTTCTTCAATTAAAGTTTTATCTATATCATTTGCTGTCATCCATCTAGTCCAGCCAGTAGTAAAGTTTAATATTCTTCCTTCTAGTCCTCTGTAATCAATAATATAGGTATCTCCATTAATAACTCTATCACATAAATCTCGTTCTGCTTCAAGTATTATTTTCTTTTCCTCTGCATTTGATATTTTTCTTTTTTCCTCCTCTATATCTCTTTCTATTTCTATTATTTCTTTCTTAGGAATATTTTTTTGTTGTTGTATCTTATGTTCCACATCATAATATTTCATTACCCTATCAAAAATAACGCCCCAGAACATAGATACTAGAAACCCTGCAAAAATTACCATCCAATAATTAATAGATGTAATAGCCATTGATAATGTATGTACAGGCATATCGGTAGTAGAATTTAATACTTTTATTTCATACATTCCTTCCTCTATTTTGTAAGCCAATACACTATCAAATGTAAAAGTAACCAATATTATACCTGCTATCGCCAAATATCTTTGTATAGTTTTTTTTATTTTTTGAAATATATGAAGAATATACCCTAATGCAAAAAATATTACAACCATCATCAATATAAATCCTAATTCCATTACTGATACATTCATTGCTTTTTCTAATGCCTTTGGATCAAAAACTGCGTTTATCACGCCTCCTTCATTTTGGTTATTCAGAAAATCTTCAGTAAAATTTTTAAAAAAAGCTGAATAAGATGCAGAACTATAGAATATAAACATATACAAAGAAAGAACTACTAATATTCCCAATCCAATATAATGAATTACTTTATTTGGTTTTTCTATATCTATACTTTCGGGGTTTTCTTCTATCCTAATGATATCTCTTTTTAGAGAATTTATTTTTTCTTTTTTATCCTCTATTTTTTTTTGGAAAAGTTCTATAAGTTTTTTTTGCTCCTGCAATTTTACTTCTATCTTATCCTTGTCTTTTTTACAGTTATTAATATTTTTCTGTTCCTTAGCTTTATCTTGCCTTTGTTGATCTACATAGTTTTCTTTTACCAATTTCAGAGACCCCAAAAATGCAGATTTGGTTCCCTCTAATTTTTTTGCTTTTTCGAATCCTGTTCTTTGCAGATTCCCATATCTATCCCCTACAAATTTTATATCTGTATTTCCATCATTATTTCTTTCGCCATATTCCATTTCGGATTCTTCCTCCTTCTTAATCTCTTTCTGTACGATTTTTTTTAAATTATCTAACATCATATCAAATTAATTTTCTAATAATTGTTGTATTTCATCTTCTATTAAATTCTTAGGTAAGTTTTTACTTGCTAGTTCTTTAAGCCATTCTAAAATTTCTGTTGCATCATTGGTATCAAAATTGAATTTTTTACAAAAATTCATAAACATATCTATTTCTTCATTCTTTACAATACCATCTGCGAGGATTATGCGAACAAAATCATATAAAAACTTTATTTTTTCTACAAAATTTTCAGGAATATGGAATTCTACTCCCACAGGATTAGAGATAGTTTTCTCGAATTCTTCCTTACTAAAACCTCTTTCTGCTGCTATTTTTAAAATAGTATTCATCTCTTCTATCGCAAAATCACTATCACTCAGAGCAATCATATACAGATTGATAATATGGCTTCTTGTTTCTTTCATTTTGTTATTTTTTTATTTATTAAACTTTATTAAAAAATTCTTTTGCTTTCCTATAATTTTCCTCATCAATCCCTAAACTTGATAACGTTTCACCTGTAATTCCACTAGCATCTACCTTTGCTTCATGTTCTTTATATTGAGCTAAAAATTCAGAAATAATAGTTATTAATACATTTTCTTGCCATTCTATCGTTGGCTTTCCATCAGGAAATTGCTTTCTTACATCTATTTCTTTTTTATAAACCATTTCTTGTTGCCAATATTTGAATTTCCAAACAATCGTTAAAAATCCCATCTGATACCCTAACCCCACTATTTGACAACTTCCTTGCTTATATATAGTGATATTATTTTTAGGATTTTCTTTCACAGTTCCTTCTCCTCTATAACAATATTCATTAAGCCCAGTTATTATCAATCCAAATTTTTCCAATATACTAACTTCGTTATTATCCTTATCAACTTCTTTCTTTATGTTAAAAGCGATAATCAGCACTACAGCAATAATTATTAATACTATCCAAATCATTCTAATCTATTTTATAATGCTTCACTTGAATCACTTGATCGAGTATTAAAATTACCATTTTGTTGTAAGATCAATTGGTACTCTAATATATTATTATATAAGTATTGAGGAGCATCTTTTTGAAAATCTTCATTAGCTATAAATCCTCCTTTAATTTCTCCATTTTTCATTGGCTTTTCAGGATCCCAACCTCTTCCATAATAGAAAAAAGCTTGATATATCCCATTAGGAAAAGAAAAAGTGTAGCTATCATTTGCTTTTATATATGCGTGGCGAACTACCTTATCATCTTTTTTTATTGTAACTAATACATCTGAATTACTTGTTACTACTTTTATTTGTGAGCAATCACCATATTCACATTTTTTATTCCTTCCATAGTATTTAGCATAAGGTGTAGCTCCTGTCGATAATGAATTATTAATATATTTATTTTCCATTTCTTGTATATCTTTTTCATTATCCGAGACATTGTCTTCTGCATATATACTATCTACAGATTCTACAGAGACACTATCTACATATGCCACAGCACTATCAGTATAGTTTTCCCAACTTTCATCCGCCTTTTTATTACATGATACTAATGCAATAACTCCTAATAATAAAACTACTTTTTTCATTCTGTTATTTTTTATTCATTAAACTTTTAATTTCTACTACACACGCCACATTTACCACCGCTGTTACAGTGTCTGCAATACTCGCAAGTCTTACACGCTCTACAATTTTTAGCTCCTATACACCTCCCACTTTCGTGGTGATGGTCTTTCGCTTGGGACTTATTACAACTATTAATGCCCATTCCCAGCATCAATATTCCCAAACCTATTTTCAGAATATTCTTCATTTATATATAATATTATCCAAGTTATTTTTTATTTACAATGCTTCGTTTAGATTTCATTAATGTTTTCATTTTTTATCTGATTTTATACTTATTAACAATCCTATGGCGACCACCACATCTACTACATTCCATAGCACCCTCCCAAGAGCCACCTTTATAAAAGGCTGGAAAAGCAAACATAAAACAATGTAAATCCATCGCTCTTTATCTTCCTTCACTGATAGAGCCAATATGCCAAATCCTACCATAGAAAGTACTCTCACCATTTGATAATATCCATAAGGCATTTTTAGCAAACATAAGAATAGCAATATTGCTAAAATTAGTTTTATTATTTTATCCATATTAAACTTTGTTCAAACAAAAAAATACCACCCTATGCCAAATACATAAGCACAGAGTGGTATTATCTTATCTATTTTTTAAGATATTTAATTCTATTATATATAATGTGTGTGTGTGTGTGTGTGTGTGTTAATATTTTTCTTCATTTATACAAATTTTTCGTGTTAATTTTTCTAAAAATTTTATCATTCTTATCTAATTATCTATTGGTGCAAATATAACATTTTTTTTTCAAACTTCTACATAACTAACAAAAAAATTATAGTAATTTTCCTGCTAATAATAGCCCTGCCACAGAAAAATAAATAATAAGTCCCGTAACATCTACCAAAGTAGCTACAAATGGCGCCGAAGAAGTCGCAGGGTCTAAATTCAACCTCTTCAAAATAAATGGAACCATAGACCCCGAAATCGTACCCCAAAGGACTACCAAAATCAAGGAAACACCTATACTAAACCCTACGAATAGCCAATGTGGGCCGTAATCTATCAAACCTATGCTATGCCAAATCCCAATTCTTAAAAAGCCAATAGCTCCCAAAATAGTTCCTAGAAGTGTCCCCGTGATGATTTCCTTTTTCATCACATACCACCAATCTTTCAGTCCTACTTCTTGTAATGCCATTGCACGAATAATCAATGTTGCTGCCTGAGAACCCGTATTCCCTCCACTGGAAATAATAAGAGGTACAAACAATGCCAAAACAACAGCCTTGGCTATCTCATCTTCAAAATGCCCCATCGCCGAAGCAGTAAGCATCTCTGAAAAGAACAACACAATAAGCCAAAAACCTCGTTTCTTCACCATCTCAAAAATGGAAGTTTGGGTATAAGATACATCTAAGGCCTCCATACCCCCAAATTTCTGAATATCCTCCGTATTCTGTTGCTCTATCTGGTCCAAAATATCGTCTATCGTAACAATACCCACCAACACACCTGCCTCCGTAACAATTGGCAATGCAGACCTATCATATTTCTCAAAATAAGTAACAGCATCTTCCTTAGAGGTAGTTGTAGTAATCGCGACAAATTGATTATCCGTAAGTTCCGATACCAGAGTATCTTCATCAGCAAGGAGAAGACTACCAATGGTGAGGTCGTCTATCAGTCTATTTTTTTCATCAACTACATAGAGATGGTTCATTGTTTCCACCTTCTTACCTACCCTTTTTATCTGTTCCAAACATCGTTTTACAGACCACTCTTTACGAATTTGAATATAATAAGGAGTCATCAGCCTCGCAATAGAATTTACATCATATCCTAAAAGTTTTAGTGCAATGCGTCTCTCTTGATGGTTAAGATGATTAATAGAATACTTTATCAACTCATCTGGAAAATCCTCAAAAAGTGCTGTCCTATCGTCGGGAGTCATTGCATTAAGAATTTCCGAAACTTCCTCGCTACCAATTCTTCTAATAGTTTCCTCTTGAAAACTTGGGTCAAGATGCGAAAAAACTTCTGCCTTATATTCCTTTGGAACCTTCAAGAAGGCCAATAATCTCTCGTCTGCGTGTAATTCACTTAATCTCTCAGCAATATCTGCGGGATTAAACATAACTTCATTCGTATTCATAACATTTAACCTTTCTACTTTACAACTAACATTAAATAACTTTATCTACAATAATTTATATAAATCTCCAACAATCATTATTCTTTTAACAACGATTAATTAGATACCCATTTTAACCCCACTACGGAGGCTATTAAGGTAATAATGAAAAATATTCTCCAAAAACTCAATGAATCATTAAATATTAAGATTCCCATCACTACTCCACCTACAGCCCCTATCCCTGTCCATACTGCATAGGCTGTCCCTATCGGTATTGCTCCAACACCAGATATAGCTCTGAACATCAGATACATAGAACTGAATAAACATACCGCAAAACCCAACCACCATAGGAGAGATTCTCTTCCACTCGCACTTTGGGCCTTTCCTAAACAAGTAGCAAATCCCGTCTCGAAAAGCCCTGCAATAATTAATAAAACCCATTTCATATCAGTCTATTTTACTTGCAATACCGCCACTTACAGCAAATTTCATTGCGGCAGCAGCATCCATATTTTTCACTTTTCGTGTATTCTCCTCTTCAATAACAATCACCCACCCCGAAATGGCGTAAGAATGAGGCAAATACACTGCCACAAAATTCTTATCGTCTATTATTATATTTTTTTGGGTAAGGAATCCTATCCGCCAAGTTTCGGGATTTTCGCTGATTTTCACCCATATTGGTGTGTTAAATTTTTTCTTATCACCAACGAAGGATTCCATTATTTCCTTCATTGGTGTGTATATATGTTTTACACCAAAGGTATGCTCCAAAAGATGGTCTATCTGCTCAAAAATGAATCGTCCAAAGACAAATTTACTTGCTAAAAATCCCAGAATGGCTGTTCCAAAAATAGTGGAAACAAACACCACACCAGGGAATCTCATAGCCACTGATGGCAGGAGACTCTCCACAGAAGAAAAAACATACCAAATAACAAAAAATGTAAGCCCCAAAGGTCCAATAATTACGAAGCCCTGCAAGAAATATTTCAAAAACTGATTGACAAAGTTATTAGGGTTTTGAGACATTTTTAGAAATTTTTGGTAAAAATACGAAATTAAGACTAAAAACAAAAAAGAACCCAAAAATTTGGGTTCTCTCCATCAAGAATGACTTACAGAATCTCTATTGTTTAATGATTTTTTTTGTAAAATTCTTATTATTACCCAATTCTACTTTTAGGATATAAACACCTTTCGGAAGATGGGCCACAGGGATATCTCTACCTACGAACTGAGTAGCAACCACTTTACCAGACAAATCTACTATTGATACTGATTTTATTGTATCTTGTCCTCCGATAGTGATTTTATCAACCGCTGGATTCGGATATACATTTGCTTTCGCCCATTCGGTTTCATGAGTTGCCAACTTGGCAGTTTGCACGGTAGATGGGTCTGAATAGACATGAGATGCGTCTATTGCTCGTACGCTCCAATAGAATTTTTCTGGTAATTTTTCCTTTTTCAGATACCAGTTGTTGGTAGTTACTACATATTTTGCTATATCCGCTTTGTTTTCAGCTGTTCCTACGGAAATTTCATAAGTAAGCCCTGGTACAAGAGTTTTATCGTCGGTAGCACCTTCCCAAGAGAAAAATACATCGGTATCCCTTACTTGGTGTTTCAATGTAGTTGGTGCAGTAGGCTTTTGATTGACTACATTAAGATTATTTTTATAGAGTTTAGTAATGAAAGGTCCACCAGTAATGGAAAGATCCATACCCGATACGAGCACATCAAGAGTATTATCGTTGTCATAATCCACAAGTCTCACATCAGGAGAACCTCCATAGCTTGGTATATTGTGGTCTATCATTTTATTAAATTTTTTTGTGGTTTTTGTGGTAGGATCGTAGGTATAAATATCCGTAGTATATTTAGCATTCTCTAAGCTATCAGTTAAGTTACCCACCACGATGAAATCTGGATATCCATCATTATTCAAATCCCCCGTGTCTATCGTATTACCAGCATTGATTGTAGTAACACCGTCACCTACATCTTGTTTTGTAAAATGCCCCGTACCATCATTCCAGAAAACATACAATTGAGGCACGAAATCTCTATGTCCATTAATTACGAAATCCAAATCGCCATCATTATCAAAATCTGCCACCCCGATTGTGCTTCTCTCCACTGCAGGCAATGTTTGTTGCACTTTCACGAATTTTCCTTTCTCATTGAGATATATCTCCATAATCGGCTCATAAGTAACAGGGCTCACTCCGCTAATTATCATATCCAATTCGTTATCGTTATTCAAATCCACAAATTTAAAATTACCATACGAAGTCGGAATAATATTCATAAAACTTGGAATTTCATAAAACTCTCCTTTTCCTGCATTTTTGTAATAATTAAATTTGGCATCATACCTAATATCTCCATTTGTGGCATAATCCAACAATCCATCGTGGTCAAAGTCAAAAAACTCTGCACTCCCTGTACCTGTTTTTTTACCATTTTCAACGGATTTTTTAAATACGAAGGAGCCATTTTCATTCTTATAAAAATATTGCTTAGGATCCTGCCAATCTCCAATTTGTTTCCCAATAGTTATCAAATCTTTAAACCCATCATTGTCATTATCAAATGCCAATACATAGGCTCCCGAAACTGGATTTTCTAATTCTATTCCCTCTTGATACACTCCTCCTTTGTTCTTATAAAGATATGATTTTGAGACATTTTGGTTACCATCATTGTCGGTATCTACACCTCCCGTGAGAACCAAATCCTGATACCCATCGTTATCCACATCTACTACTGCAGATCCTTGAAAACTAAAATTTTTGAATGGTGTGCCATCAACTCTGGAAAATGTCTGACTACCGATACTCTGTGCCTTTACCCCCATAACTATTGAGAGAAGACTCGCTAAAATGTAAATTTTTCTCATTATAAAAAGACTTGAAAGATTAATTCGCAACAAAGTTATAATATTATTTTTAATTAGACAATATTTAAATAATAAAAACTTAAAAATATTTTTTCATTTTTTTATTATTGAATTTTTTCAATCTTTTTAATTATATTTGCTGAGAAGTTTGCAAAATATCACGAAGTTTGATAAATAATTTTTTTTTGTTGTTTTTCTTATTTTTTGGATTAAATCTATTTAATTCACAAATATTTTCGTGGAAAAACCCAAATATCTCGAAGGAAAACATCAATACAGACAGCCTTATTTCTGCAAAAATTTCACAAGATTTTTTCAAAAAAGACACTCTAAATTTCATCTTAAATCCAAAAAAAAGAATCATTGATGATGGTGTTTTAGTAAAGAACAACCGCTCTAAAATATTCTCCGAACTACAAGCAAAAGGGGTATTCGTGCGGGGAATTTCCTTTGGGAACAATCAAGGTTCAGCAGTACAATCCACTATGGATATGAAAATTGAAGGTAAATTATCCAAAAATGTGAGCATCTCCGCAAATATTTTTGATAACAACCTACCCATACAAGCCGATGGCTATACCCAGACTCTAGAAGACTTTGACAGAATATATATCCAACTGAATATCAATAATAAAGATACCTTAAACGCAGGACACTTGGACTTGACTGATACCTCCACCTATTTTGGAAAATTCCAACGACGAAGCCTCGGCCTGCAATACAAAACTCTATTCGGAAAAGAAAATAAAACTTTTGCCAATATCTCATTTGGTATAGCTCGATCGGAATTCCATCGTATTCGTTTTCAAGGATTTGAAGGAAATCAAGGTCCCTACCGATTGAAAGGTATCAACAATGAAAATCTCATTAGTATCATACCCGATTCTGAACAAATTTTTATTAATGGAATCTTAATGAAACGCGGAGAAAATTACGATTATACCATTAATTACAACACTGGAGAAATCACTTTCACAAATAACAGACCGATTTACAAACAAGATTTCATTACAGCTTCTTATAACTATACAAATAGAAATTATACTCGTTTTTTAGCAAGTGGAAACCTTCAACACAAAAATGAAAAACTAAAATTAGGTATTAATTGGTTTTTAGAATCAGACAATAAAAATTCCCCTATCTCTTTGAATATCAATAATAAAGAAAGAGAAGTTTTAGCTATCGCTGGGAATGATACCAATAAAATGTTCGCTCCCTCCGGAAAACTCACTGAATATGACCCCACCAAAATCCTTTATAAAATAGAAAACACCGCAAATACAGAATATTACGAATATTCAACAAACAAAAACGACATTCTATACGAAGTAGCATTCACTTATATGGGAACAAACAAGGGCGATTATATTTTGGTTAATTCTATCAATAATGGTCGTATTTTCAAGTATATAGGTAAAAATTTAGGAGATTATTCTGCTACAAGAAAAATTCCAGCTCCATTACAAACTCAGATTATTTCCGCCAATGCGGAATACCTTTTAAAGAATGGAAAAATTAAGATGGATTTCTCACTTAGTAATCACGATATTAACTTATTTTCAAGAATTGGCAATGAGAAAAATATAGGCTGGGCGGGGCGTTTATTTTCTGAAAAAAAATTCCTATTCAAAAATTGGAAAAACTCATTATCTATTGATTACCAACACATTAATAAAAACTTTCATATTTTAGATAGAATAAATTCAGTAGAATTTTCAAGGGATTTTAACCTTCAACAAGAGTTCAGTCATCGAACACAGAATAGACTAATTTTTGATATGAAAAATAACTTCAAAAATGGTTCGTACCTCAACTATCAACTAAATATTCTCAATGAAAAAAAGTTTTATTCTGGTATCAAAAATGAGATTAACTTTAAGACAAATATAGCCAAAACTCATACACTATTAATTGTATCTCACCTTAGTACAAATTCCACAGTTGAAAAAACAAATTTTATCAAAGGAAATTTAGAATTTGAAAAAATGAGCAGAAAGGGCATTTGGAGTTTCGGAGGAAATTTAGAACATAACATAAAAAAACTCAAACAACTAAATATCCCAAACACCGATAGCTTTTCTTGGAGAGAATTTTTTATACAGAAAAAAATCGGGGATTCTACCAATATTAAATTCACCTCTAAACTTTATTTTAGAGTTAATGACTCCATTCAAAACAACAGATTAGAAAATTTTAACAAAATATTAGGTTTTGTTGCTAATTACAAAATAATACAAACTCAAAAATCAACATTAAATCTATCGGCCCATTATAGAAAAATATTTTATAACAAGAATAACATTACCAATGAAAACAATCATTTTGTAATAGGTAATCTTGATTTTAACCAAGAATTATTCAATAAAGGTTTAATATTAAATATTCATTATGAATTAGGTAATGGACAAGAAATCCAACGAACATTTCAGTATATAAAAATAAAAGACGGACAAGGAACCTATAAATGGACGGACTATAATTCCGATGGAATACAACAATTAGATGAATTTGAGATAGCTGAATACCAAGACTTAGCACAATACATCCGTATCTATACGGACAATATAAGATACTTACCTTCTAACAAAAATGCTCTACAAATACAACTAAATCTAAATCTACACCTTATACTCAATTCTGAAAATAAATTTTTGAAACGATGGAATGCAAATTTTTCAATGACATCCCAAAATTCTTACTATAAAAATAATCAAATTGCTGTAATAAATCCATTCCAAAGAGGGAATGAGCATATCTTAAAAAATCAGAGTTTGATGGCTTCTTTATTATTCAACAGCAATGAAATTTCAGGATGGAATGGTAATTATCTTTTATCTAAAACAGAAAATATCATTAATGCAAATTTCAGTAATGAAACAAGCATAAAAATAAATCATTTAATCAACATTGGCTATAAAATAAATAAAAATTTTAGAACTTCGATAGAAAATTCATTTATTGAAAACAACTATCATTCACAATTATTTCAAGCTAAAAATTACTTACTAAGTATTAGAAAAATTTCCCCTAAAATCATTTATCAATTCACAGAAAAAACAACCTCCGAAATATCATTTGGACATACTCAAAAAAATAGAAAAGACGGAACAGAACGGCTAAACGCCACAGATGTAACAGCTACTTTGCAGTGGAATAGCCCCAAAACAGCCATAAGAGGTAGTTTTTCATTCATAAAAAATAACTTCTATGGAAATGCTTTTTCATTGGTTGGCAACCAAATGTTAGACGGATTAAAAACTGGGCAAAACAAAGTTTGGAACTTAGATATACAACAAAGAATCAATAGCTTCATCAATCTGAATATCAACTACGAGGGACGAACTTCTGATAATAAGACTATCCATATCGGGAATATCCAAGTAAGAGCCAGCTTTTAAAATGAGAAATAAAAAAGGTAGCCTATCAAATAGACTACCTTTTTGTTTAAATTATTTTGCAATAAGTTCTACTTTTACGCCAACCTCATCTTTTATCACCATATCTTTCATAGAAGATTGATACACAACATCAAATTTTTGTCTATCAAAAGTGAATAGCTCAGATTGTAGACTGATGCTTCCATCTTTCACCACTACATTTGCAGGGAATGATACTACATTTGTTTTTCCTTTGATAGTCAATTTACCCGTAATTTTTGAGTTGAATTTTTTATCGTTGTTTTTCTTCACATTTGTGATTACGAAAGTTGCAGTTGGAAATTTTTCAACTTCAAAAAAGTCTCCATTTTTCAAATGGGCATTGAGTTTCTTTTGCATCTCACCAGATACATCGGTTGCATTGATAGAGTTCATATCCAACACGAATTTCCCTCCTACCACACTATTTTTTTTCAATGTGAGCTCTCCAGATTTCAAGGTGATTGTTCCGTTGTGAGAAGACGCCTCAGACTTCATCACTCCATATCCCCACCAATTTACCTTAGATGTTGCTACTTTTTTTACTTGTCCAAAGGACAATCCGCTTACTAAAACTAGACCTAATAATACCTTTTTCATTATCACAATATTTAAAATTTTATTCAGCAAAGATACAATCTTTTTATTTTTATACTAATTTTTATTCGTTAAACATTAGTTAAACATAGATTAAATAAATATTAAACTTATTTAACTACATTGTCATTCCTATGTCTATACCTTTTATTTTTCGGTAGAGGTCTGTGGCAAAATTATCTGTCATTCCCGATACAAAATCTATCACTCCCAATACCTTTTGATAATCAGTGCCATTATCATACAAAAACTGCTCTGGAATAAGCTTCAGCGCCATATTATCATATATTTTATACTCTGATTTTGGTTTTAAAATAGGGAAGATGAAATGACTGAGTAATTCGTACATCACATTGTACCCTGCATTATCAATCTCTACTACCGCTCTATGATTATAAATTTCCTTGATAGAAAACGCCTCTATCTCCTGCAAATATTTATTCTCCGACTGATAAATATCAAGCAAAGCCATATCGAGGTTTCCATTCAAAATTTTATCAAAATTATCCTTATAAAGTTGGAATGCCTTATTAATTAGAGAATTAATAACTTTCGCTCTGAGATAAGAAATCCGTTCGTTTCGGTTTTTTAATTGAGCTAATTTGTCCGTTATCCTGCTTATATTTCCACTTTCGGATTTGATGAGTTCGAGGAACAAATTTTCGCAATCAGAAGAAGAAATTATCCCCAATCGATGGGCATCTTCCATATCGATAATATTATAGCATATATCATCAGCTGCCTCCACAATCCACACGAAAGGATTTCTCTTGTAGATAAGTGGCTCTTTCGATTCCAAGAGCATTCCTGTAGCAGAGGCTATCTTTTGGAAAGTTTCCTTTTCATTCTGGAAAAAGCCCAATTTCTTTCTATGAAGAGTACTCCTATCTCTCGCTATTCCCTCACAAGGGTATTTAGCAATGGTAGCCAAAGTTGTCATCGTCAGCTGAAGACCACCAATATCTTTCCCATTTTGTTGATGGGTTAGAACTCTCATTCCATTGGCATTTCCTTCAAAATTTACCAAATCTGCCCACTCAGCATCTGTGAATTTTGGTTTTAAATCGCTTTCATTTCGTTCAAAAAAACTTGCTATGGCATCTTCACCAGAATGCCCAAAGGCAGGGTTTCCGATATCATGACAAAGACATGCCGATGCCACTACAGTACTCAAATCATATAAATAAAAGGCCTTTGCTTCCTCTGTAAGGTCATTTTTATAGTTTTCAACGATGAAATCACCTACCAAAGAGCCTAGACTCCGCCCAACACAAGACACCTCCAAAGAGTGTGTGAGCCTATTATGGACAAACACACTCCCTGGTAGTGGGAATACTTGGGTTTTATTTTGCAATCTTCGGAAGGCAGAGGAAAAAATCAGTCTATCATAATCTCTCTGGAAATCAGTACGAGAGGTTGGTAAGGCATCTATACTGCCCGTCCGTTGATTGGTAAATAGTTTATTTAAATCCATTTCTTCTGATGGCTTTAAAATTTCGGTTTTATTTAATGTATGAGAGTATTAGTTCTATTGTCTGCTCTTTATCAATGTCCGAATTATCAATCAAAATAGCATCTTCGGGCTGGATAAGTGGAGCAATCTCTCTCTCACTATCTATTTTATCACGCGTAAGTAAGTTCTCTCTTACTTCTTTCATTGATGTTTCCATCCCCATTTCTTTCAGTTCTTTGTAGCGTCTCTCGGTTCGTTTATCCACACTTGCCGTCAAGAAAAATTTATAATCCGCGTCTGGAAGTACCACAGAGCCAATATCTCTTCCGTCCAAAATTACTCCGCCAGTTCTAGCAATCTCCCTTTGGGTATACAATAGAAATTCCCGTACCTCAGATTGCTTAGCTATTTGGCTCACATTATCGGATATTCTTTGGGTTCTTATCTCAGTGGAAATATCCCTTCCGTTAAGGTAAAGTACCAACGAATTTTCCTTTTTATGAAACTCCAAATGTACCTCAGTAAATCTTGAAAAGAGATTTTCAAAATCTATTACTCCATCTTTTACGCAATTTTCTAAAGCAAAAAAAGTTATCCCACGATACAACGCCCCCGTATCCAAATGGATTATATCCAAACGCTTTGCTATTTCCTTTGAAATAGAACTTTTCCCTGTGGAAGAATAGCCATCTATGGCAATTATAGGTTTTCTCATTGGTCTATTTTTATATCGGCTATGTAATGTAGCACCGAATATTATCTACAAAATTTTGGCTAATTTATTAATATTTTGCCAATGAGACAAATTTATAATTTAAGATTATCAATAATTCCTTCCGTTATTTTTCCTTTTTAAATAAGATTTTTATTAACTTTGCTCAAAATTTAATGAAAAATGCAAGACATAAAACTCAATACCATTGCAGAAGCCATTGAAGACTTAAAAAATGGGAAAATCATCATCGTAGTAGATGACGAAAATAGAGAAAACGAGGGCGACTTCCTCTCCGCAGCTGAACTTACCACTCCCGAAATTATTAATTTTATGACAATCCACGGACGAGGACTCATCTGTACCCCACTACCCGAAAAACGATGCGACGAACTAGGGCTAGACATTATGGTAACTAGAAGTAGCGACCCAAAAGAAACAGCATTCACCGTATCAGTAGATTTACTTGGCAATGGAGTTTCCACAGGAATTTCGGCATCAGACAGAGCGAGAACTATTCTAGCACTAATGGACGAAAATACCAAATCAACAGATTTGATGCGTCCCGGACATATATTCCCTTTGAGAGCAAAATCAGGTGGAGTATTAAAAAGAGCCGGGCATACCGAAGCAGCTATTGACCTCACGCGTCTTGCAGGTCTAAAAGAGGGAGGCGTTATCTGCGAAATAATGAACGAAGATGGTACAATGGCAAGACTACCTCAATTGATGGAACTTGCAAAAAAATTAAATCTAAAAATCGTATCCATTGAGGATATAATTGATTATCAACTAAAAAAAGGCGATCTAGTCCATAAAATTGAAGAACGAAAAGTAAAAACTTTCTATGGAGAGTTTGATTTCCACGCCTTCCAAGAGAAACATACCGAACAAATCCACTTCGCACTAACGAAAGGAAATTGGGAGTTGGAGGAACCTGTTTTGGTAAGGGTACAATCTTCTAATGTTTATTTTGATGTTCTACATCAACTCATTAATGGAGAAAAACCACTATTAGAAAAAATTACCAAACTCATCAATAATGAGGGAAAAGGTGCCTTAGTTTTCATCAATAATGTTTCTAATGCAGAGAATACTTTGAGAAAATTACAACAGTTTAATAATCAACAAGATGGACAATTAACAAAAAAATCTAATAACTTCTCTGAATATGGTATCGGAACCCAAATTTTGAAAAAATTAGGCATCAATAATTTTAAAATTATCAGTCAAAATCCAGACCAAAAGCCAATGATTTCGGGCTACGGTGTGAAAGTCTCCGAAATTGTACCCCTATAACAAAAAAGGACTAACTCAAAAGTTAGTCTCTTTTTATCTTTCCTCCCATTCTTTATAGAATTGCTCTAAGAATTTCAGCATAAAATCGTGGCGTTCTTGGGCCAAATATTTACCTGTGGCAGTATTCATTATATCTTTTAAGAACAACAGTTTTTCATAAAAATGGTTAATTGTCGTTCCATTTGATTTCTTATATTCCTCTTTTGACATTCCTAAGCGTGGCGGCTGTGATGGGTCATATAGAAGGCTATTTCGGAATCCTCCAAAGTGGAAAGTTCTCGCTATACCAATGGCTCCAATAGCATCTAATCTGTCAGCATCTTGTACAATTTTTAGTTCCAAAGATATATTTTCGGGAGTTTCGTGTCTATTTTTGAAAGATATATTCTTAATAATGAACAAAACCTCCTCAATGATTGATTTGGAGACGGAGATTTGTTTCAAATAATTTTCAGAAATTTCTAAAGCTAGAGACTCATCACCGTTATGAAATTTTGAGTCGGCAATATCGTGAAGCAAAGCACTTAACTCTACGACTATGGGATTTCCTTTTTCTATCCGATTAATATATTTCGCTGTATTCCAAACTCTTTGTATATGGAACCAATCATGCCCTGCCTCCGCATTGTGGAGTTTTTCCTGTACAAAGTCAATCGTTTTCGCAATAATTTTTTCCAAAATAGTATTTTTTTTAGGAAACTTCTATAAATTCAGCTATCAATTTCACTGGTTGATTCTCCTTATCAAATCCTATATAACAAGCATAAAATCCCTCACCATGCCCCGCTTCATAAGCAAAAATCGTATTCGGTTCATTGGGATTCGGTTGTAAAAGATTATATTGGTGTATCATTTCTCCCTCTTCATTGAAAAATTCTGAGTGAAAAAACTCATCATAAATTCCCAAAAAGTCATCTCCTTTTTGTGTATATAGGTTGTTTTCTAAATTATTCAAGAGATTTTGAGTGTCAAAATCCATCAGGCAGGCCATTCCACTTTCTACGGGATAGCCAAAAATTTCTCCTTTAGAAAGTTTTTTCACATTCTGTCCTTCGCATACAGCCAATTCCCAATGATGCACCTCGCAATCTGAAAAATTAATTTCGGTATAAGCGATTTTATCGGAAGTAATTTCTTTATGCACCAAAACAAGGAAATCACCCTTTGGAAAATCGGTAACAAAAGGTTGTTTGTCGTTGGTAATGATTGGATCGCAAGCCACTATTTTACCTGAAGAAAGGTGGATTTCCCCTATCTCAAAAGACTCTAATAGTGGATTTTCTACAAAATTTTTTCCAAAAATATTATGTAAATTTTCAAAATGTTGCATCGTAAATAAATAATCTCCTTGCTATGGTTCTGCAAAAATAATAAAAATTTATTAAGCTATAATGTCTTTGAATACATTTGAGAACAAAATAACTTTCGTAATCATTGCAAAATAAGTATTTTTGTAGAAATTTTTTATTAAAATCATTAATCAAAAAAATATGAAACGACAGCCTATAGAGGGTTTTTCTAAACTTAGCAAGCAGGAAAAAATAAACTGGATTGTAAAGGAATATTTAGATAGTAACCCATATTTCACAAATATTCTACAACAATATTGGAATGATAACTCCGAATTACAAAAACTCCACGACGAATTTTCAGAAAATACAATTTCTAATTTTTATATGCCTTATGGCATTGCCCCAAATTTCCTCATCAACGGACAATTATTTGCTATTCCAATGGCTGTGGAAGAAAGTTCCGTAGTGGCTGCAGCCTCCAAATCGGCGAAATTCTGGCTTGACAAGGGTGGATTTAAAACAACAATAATCAATACTGAAAAATTAGGACATACCCATTTCATCCTAAAAGCTGATGCTGTGAAAATCATCCATTTCTTCAACTTTAAATTAAAGAAAAAACTCTTTGAAGCCACTGAAAGCATCACGGCAAATATGCGAAAACGAGGCGGGGGAATCCTTAATATTGAACTGATTGACAAGACTAATGAATTAGAAAATTATTACCAACTAAAAGCCTCTTTCGACACGCAAGATTCTATGGGAGCAAATTTTATCAACTCGTGTTTGGAGCAATTTGGTAAAACTTTAAGAGACGAAATATCCTCTGATGAAGACTTTAATGAGGAAGAAAAAAATTCATTGCAAATCGTGATGAATATACTCTCTAACTACACTCCAAACTGCATTGTAAGAGCTGAGGTATCTTGTAAAATAGACGAATTGAAAGACGATAGTGATATCTCACCAGAGGAATTTGCATGGAAATTCCAACAAGCTATAACTATTGCAGAAATAGATACTTATAGAGCAACTACCCACAACAAAGGAATAATGAATGGCGTAGATGCCGTAGTGATAGCCACAGGAAACGATTTCCGAGCAACGGAAGCCTCTGCCCACGCATATGCATCTCATTCGGGGAAATATTCTTCTCTCACACATTGTACAACCGACAATGGCATCTTTCGTTTTTGGTTGGACTTACCTATCTCTGTTGGCGTTGTTGGGGGCCTCACAAATCTTCACCCATTGGTGAAATTCTCTTTAGAACTATTAGGTAAGCCATCTGCACAAGAATTAATGAGTATTTTGGCCGTATCGGGATTGGCACAAAATTTTGCAGCTATCCGCTCACTCATTACTACAGGAATACAAAAAGGCCATATGAAAATGCACCTATTGAATATTCTAAACCAATTTAAAGCAACAGAAAAAGAAAAACAATTTTTTGTAAATTATTTCAAAAATAAGACGGTGAGCCACCACGAAGTTATCTCCACTCTGAAACAATTCCGAGAAGATAATCATTAAAATTTAATACCCTAAAAGAAATAGGTGGAATGTTGTTCCACCTATTTTTATTTATTATTTTCTATAAAGTGTGAAAGTTATAGTATCCTCTACTCCATCATTATTTACATCATCTTTCCACTCTAAAACGAGTGTTTTATCTGTTATTTGTTTCACTACTCTTTTTTGCCATACTGGTTTCTCTGAATCAATATCTTTATATTGCATTTCATTTCCCTTCTCATCCGTTAGATAATATTCTGCTCTCCCTATTCCTTCTACACATTTTCCATTTTGATTTTCAAATTCATGTTGGGTTATAATACCACTTCTCTCTGCTCCGAAGTCCCAGTAAGTTTGTGCTTCACAATTGTTTTCGTCATAATATTCTGGTTCATCGGGTGGTGTTGCTGGGTTTCCAGATACCATTGTTATACTTTTGGCATACCATTTACCGAGTATTTTTTTTCTTATTGGTATTTGTGTTTCTGTGGATTTTTCATTTTTGTCGTCTCCTCCATTTCTACAAGATACACTTACTAACGCTACGGCAGACATCATTGCCATTAAAAAAATTGTTTTCTTCATTTTAAAAAAAATTTAGTTGATTTACAGCCACAAAGGTATGTATATTTAACAATAATTTAACTAAAAATAGTGAATATTCCTATACGAAAAATGAATAAAATAATACATATAATGCATAATA
>FLSB01002864.1_pt1 | contig 43192 bp, 47 predicted proteins | sample 1550551 | NCBI WGS metagenome assembly FLSB01 (sample SAMEA4031774, study PRJEB14383) | metagenome | biome: human; feature: oral; material: saliva | place: Philippines | collected 2014 | reverse complement strand
CTATGGATGACTGATTAAGTAGTTTATTGTTACTTAATGTACTAAAAAGTAGTGATAGGTTGAAGCAAGAAATAAATATGATAAATCATATATTTTATCAGAATTTTATATACGATTCCTTATTCTATTCAAAAATTATATTCTGAACGATAATAAAAAATAATATGAAATATATTTTTAGAGAAATTATTTTTGGCGTATTTATATTCCTAACTATAGGAATATTATTATGTAATGTAATGGATGCTTACGTTACAACAACAAAAAGTTCTTTTCCGATAATATTCTTTATTTGTCTCACATTTACTGCTATAACAACATTTGTTTACGATATATTAATTCTAACGGAAAATATTGTATTAGTCAATAGAAATACTGAAATAATAAAACAAAATATCTTCTTATCAAAAGAAGATAGATTTGTAATAAATATCGTTGACACTATGTTGATTATTTTAAATACAAGTTATTTAGGAATACTTTTATACTTGTCCATTCAATTGAATGATATAATCTTCTTCTTAACAAACTATATTATATTCATTATAACAATATTTCTTTTACGTTACAGGTTAAATAGAAATATAAAACTTAGAAGGCTTCTAAGAAATAACGAAACAAAGAATAAACATTATCAACCTGCACACCATAATATATAAAAAGAAAGAATATGAACAGTGCTATAACTGTTTTCATATTCTTTTTTATATTATAATAAATAAAATCATATATAATTTTATATGGTTATAAGATTTTTATTCATGGTATTCTTCTAAAGAATAAACAGTATAATTTAAATTGTTGTTGTATCTATATTTATTTAATTCTGCCACATTTGATTTATCAACATAAATATTCAAATAATTAACCAAATTTGTATATAAATATGATACATTACCATGATAAAATAAATAAGTATCTTTACCATATATTACTAATCTTTCAAGGATAGATGCATAATACCCATCGAAATAGAAGTTAAATGGGAAAAATGTTACACCTTCATGTATAACTATTGTAGTTAAATTATACCAATTTTTACAAGATTCATATGAAAAATTGTATTTTTCAACACCACTAAAAATTTCTAATTTATTAACATATCTATCATCTAATATGTCATTTATATATTTTACATCTTTATCATTTGTAATGTTGATAACATCACCATCTTCTTTTGTTAATTTTATTATAGTTTTTATTTCTTTGTTATAGTGGACTTTACCCCCCCCCCATTATTTCCATCAACAAGTGAGATGTATGGTTTTTGATATTTATAAGAATTTTCAAAAATTAATCGCTCACTATCTTGATTAAATAATTTTAAATGTTTCATAATTTATTTTTTTATATTTTTAAATTCTTACTCAATTATTTTAATTATAATTTTTTTTAATAATAAATATTAATAATGGATTAATAAAGATATTTATTATAATAAGAAATGTAAATAAATAATTTATGACAAAATACTTAAAATTATTCACAAACTATTATAAAACAGATAGTTATGAAAGCGGAACTGACTATATAGAGCCATACGTATCTCTTACTGAATCTATTGGGGGGGGGGGCGTAAACTATAATTTAGTGCCAAGTATAATATTAACAATGAATGATTCAAGTAAAATAAAATTATACAAAATTATAAATATAAGTTTAAATTCATTGAATTTTGAAAAGAAAAATATTCCGTATAATAATGTTGCCAAGATGGAATTATCTAATAAAATTACTTCAATAATAGATTTAATGTTTTGTAGGAATATAAAATCAATTAATATACCAAATAGTGTTACAAGTATATCAAGTAATGCATTTAACTTTCTTAGCAATTTGACGTCAATATCAATTCCATCTTCAATAAAAAGTATAGAAAAAGAAACATTTAGTTCATGCCAAAATCTATCAAGTGTAACATTAACAGATTCTATAACAAGCATAGATAAAACAGCTTTTAAAAATGATTTGTATATACATGAATTAAAAATTATTGGTAAGAAAAATATATCAAATTTATTACCACATGAGTTAACTGATAAATTAACTAATTTGTATGTAGACTCTTCACTTATTGAAACATATAAAACTTTTAGAAATTCAATTGGAAAAACATTTGAAGTAAAACCATTAAATTAAATAATAAATAAAACTAAATAATAAAATTATATATGGCAAAATTTTTAAACTTCTTTGATAATAATGAACAAAGAAATACTTATGAATTAAGCGACCAATATGTAAGTCCTTATGTATCAGCCATTAAAGATGAAAATGGGGGGGGGTAGAACCTCATTATAATGTACCAAGTGATACGTTATGCATACTAATGTTAAAAGATGGTTCTACCCTATATATAAAAGGTGAGAATACGATAAATAGAGAAGTTATTTTTCCTTATCACGAAGATATAATAAAAGCTAAAATTACTGATAGATGTACAACAATAGGTCAATATTGTTTTGTTCTTTGTAGTCATTTATTATCTGTAACTATCCCAAATAGTGTTACAACAATAGGGGAAACGGCATTTGGCGAATGTAAATCATTATCATCTGTTACAATTCCTGATAGTATTACAAATATCAAGAATCAAACATTCTACGATTGCACATCTTTAGAACATATAACATTGCCGAATAGTATAAAAGAAATAGGTGAACTTGCTTTTTTTAATTGTGGTTTAAAAGAAGTGATTATACCTGAAGGTGTTAATAAAATTGATGGAAGTGCTATATCTTCATGTTTTAATTTAGAATCAATAACATTACCATCTTCATTAAAAACAATTAATAATGATAGTTATTTAGGAAAAAATTGTGATAAACTTAGGGCAATAAAAATATATGGTAAATTTTTTAAATTTAGTACTAAAGACATTTTTAATGATAGGGCTGATTTAACATTATACGTAGACCCATCACTTGTAAATACTTATAAAAAAGTAAGAGACCAATATTATGGACGATATAAAGTTTTGCCATTAGAGAATTAAAATAATAAATATATAAAATATGAAACACTTAAAGATTATAGATACGCAAAATAATGAATTTTCATATAGATTATCAAAAGAGTATATATCTCCTTATGTAGGACTAACTACGGAAAATAGTAATGTAACATATTCAAGACCAAACTCATATATTACAATCACAGTTGCTGATGGACATGAAGTGAAATTAAGCGTACCTCAGTTAGAAACTGATAATAAAGAAGTTGTATGGGGGGGGGGGAGAATAGATTAGACATGATAAGCGATTACGTAGCAGGTTTTAATATTGTGGAAGGAAAAGAATATCTAACAGCAATTAACTTTGATAATTTTACAACATTTGGTTATACTTTATTAACGAGTGATTACAATAATACTGATTTGTTTGATAGCAAATTTATAGATTGCACATCTCTCATTTCAGTACATATTCCTAAATCATTTGAAATTATACCTAATGGTATGTTTCAAAATTGCACTTCACTTTCAAGTGTAACAATAGATGAAGGTGTAAAAGAAATACAAAGAGATGTATTTAAAGGATGTGAATCTTTATCAGAGATAGTTTTACCAGAATCATTGGAAAAATTAAAACATTTTACTTTAATGAAATCTTTAAAATCAATAATAATTCCTGCTAATGTAAAAGAAATTAATATTGAATCTTTTTATGGTTGCCCATCTCTTAAAACTGTTACGTTTAAATCTAAAATAAGACTATATACTAATTTACCTTATTTAGCTGATGAAATAGGTGATACCAATATAGAAACATTGTATGTACAACCTAATTTATTGGAAGCATATAAAACCGATAATGATTGGAAAGTAATTGCTGATAAAATAAAACCAATAGTAGAATAAATAACATATAATTTTATTTAAAAAATATGATAAATAAAATTGTAGATATGGCTTTTAAAAAATATTTATATTAAAACAAAAATTATATGAAAAAATTATTTTCTAAGGTTAGTGCCTTTTTTAAAAAGGTATCTCAAAATTATTTTTTTTGGGTTGTCTGCGCAGCAGTAATAATGATTGTTGCAATTGCAATTTGGGGGAAATAAGTTTTGAGTGTTAAAAAAGTAATGGGTAGATTTTTTCTACCCATTTTCTATTTATTCAACTATTTTAAAAAATTCATTAAATTCATCTTTTGTTATTTCTTTCACAAAGATATATTCGTGGACCACCCATGAGCCTTTAGCTCATGTGCTTCGGACTTCATAGAGGAATGACCTTTCAGATGATTGGTTCTTACTTCCTCTCCACCCGTGTAATCGACAGTCCCTGCCGATGTATTGTTTAAACCTGTACGAAGGATATTGATTGCTGCGTTAACGTCACGATTATGATGTGTATGACAATTAGGGCAAACCCACTCTCGGACAGATAAATCTTTTATATCTTTATTAACATACCCACATACACTACAAGTCTGTGATGATGGAAAGTATCGGTCTACCTTCACAACCTTTTTGCCATTCCATTCTGCTTTGTAAGTTAGCATAACAACAAATTTACTCCAACTTGCATCTGCTATTGATTTGGAAAGGTGATGATTTCTCTCCATACCCCTTACATTTAAATCCTCTATACAGATTGTATCATATCTTCTAACAAGAGAAATTGAACACTTATGCAAATAGTCAGCACGACTGTTGGAAATCTTTTCGTGAAGTCTTGCAACTTTGAGTTTTTGGTTTTCAAACCATTTGCTACCTTTCTTCTTACGAGAAAGATGACGTTGTGCTTTAGCAAGTTTGTGTTCGTATTTTCTTGTGTATCTATTATTCTTAAAAGTTTCTCCTTAGGAAGTGATAATTAAGTCCTTCAATCCCATATCTAAACCAACCGACTTATTAGTCTTTTCAAGTGGTGTTACATATTCTTCTTCTGTCAAAACAGAAACGAGATACTTCCCACTTGGTGTCTTGGTAATAGTTACCTTACCTATTTCTCCTATCACTTCTCGATGTACACGACACTTGATACCTTCTTTGAACTTAGGTATGAAAAGTCTACCATCTGCAACAGAAGCAGATTGCGGAACAGTAAAAGTATTCTTAGAATGCTTGGTTTTGAAGTTAGGAAACTTTGCACGTTTCTTAAAGAAATTAGTATAGGCTGCTTCAAGACTACGGATAGTATATTGTAGGGTTTGAGCATTAACCTCTTTAAGCCATGCTGTTTCTTCTTGCTTCTTCAGTGAGGTAAGCGTTTTAGTTTGTGCATAATAATTGTCACTTTTACCTGTAAGTTTATACTGTTCTTTACGTTGATTGAGAAAGTAGTTATACACAAACCGAGCACAGCCAAAATGTTTTGCCAGCAATTCGGTTTGCACTCTATTTGGGTACAGTCTGAACTTGTATGCTCTATTAATCTTTCTCATATCACTCACAAAGATACTAAAAAAATGTTAAATACCAAAAAACAGAGTAGTTTTTGTTAGAAAAATCACAATTATAGATTAGTGTCTTACATCCCACAGTCTAAAGACCTGTGGGTTTTACGGCAGTTAACAATAAAAATGGAAATACAAAAAGTAATTCCATTTATTTTTAATTTTTAATGCTTTCGTCTTTATTATCATTTTTTTCACCTTTGCCATATAATGAAGCATCATATTCTTCCCCCTCATATTGAGAATCATCAGAATTATTATCTATATAAGGTCTAATTTTGCTTCCACTTTTTCTTCCTTGGAAAACTTTGGTAACAGAACCACCTGCAAGATAACCACCCATACAGAGCATAAATACACCCATGTTTTCCATATCTGTTTTTATATAGTTATTATGTATTACATCCCAACAAATGACAAAACAAACACATATACCAACAATAGCTGATACAACTGACGAAACTATTAATGCAAAGTTTTTACTATTTAATGCTTCGTTATCTGATATTAAAATCTTCCAAAATCCCATAATATTTTACAACTTTTTAACAATAAATATTTTTTAGTTTAACTTTTTTTTCTTATATTGCAGCCATAACAAACAAAAATAAAAATATATGAATAATCTTGTAAAGAACAACCCAACAGCAATTAAAGTTATAAGGATGCATAAGATAAAGCAACAGAGAAATGATATTATCAAAAGTTTATCATTCATTTCTTTATTTATCTTATTTTGTTATATTGCAGGTATTTCAATGAAAACAGAAACAATTTCTGCCACCCCAATAGACCACAAATTAAATAATAAAATAGCAACAATAATTACAGATAATGTTAAAGTAAATAAATCTGTAATTAAGAAAGTTATTGGTGATAAAACTCAGACAGCGCATATTTCAGAAAATGGTATGAATTTTATTAAAGAGCATGAAAAGTTTTCAGCTAAAGGCTATTGGGATGTAAACGGTGTAACAGTTGGATGGGGTCATAAAATTAATAAAGATGACCCTGAATGGCTAAGAGTAAAAAAGGTAGGTGATTGGATTTCAAAATCTGCTGCTGATAAGTTATTTGAAAAAGACATGGATGAATTTATCAACCCTGCATTAAATAGAGTTGTTAAAGAACTTTCAAAGAATAATGTTCATATAAATCAAAATATGATTGATGGTATCGCTTCATTGATTTATAATTGTGGTGAGTATGGCTTTAAAACAACTGAGTTTTATCGTTTATTAAAGAATGGAAAAATAAATAAGGCAATTGAATGCGTACCACAAACAAGAGTATATTGTGAAGGTCACAAAACAAGAAGGAAAAATGAACAAAAATTAATGATTGGGGACTACGTTTGTTAGTTCTCAATTTTTATTTTATATAAACTATTTATTGGTAAATAAATGAAATTATTTATGAAGAAGTCTAATATAAGATTAAAAATAAATAAAAAGAAGATAAACATAAATGAATCTCAATGTGAACTACCCATGAGCTAAAGACTCATTGGTTTCGGACTTCACAGAGGAATGGCTTCCTAAACGGTCTGCTCTTACTTCCTCTCCACCCGTGTAATCGACAGTCCCTGCCGATGTATTATTTAAACCTATTTTAAGGATATTGATTGCTGCATTAACGTCACGGTCATGGTGAGTGTGACAGTTTGGACAATCCCACTCACGGACAGACAAATCTTTAATCTGTTTGTTAACATACCCACAGACATTGCAAGTCTGTGAAGATGGAAAATATCTGTCTATCTTCACAACCTTCTTGCCGTTCCAATCAGCTTTATAGCTTAGCATAGCAACAAAGCTACCCCAACTTGCATCAGCTATAAATTTAGCAAGACGATGATTTTTGACCATACCCTTAACATTCAAATCCTCAATGCAGATTGTGTCATATCTTCTAACAAGAGAAATGGAACACTTATGCAGATAGTCAGCACGACTGTTGGAAATCTTTTCGTAAAGTTTAGCAACTTTGAGCTTTTGGTTTTCAAACCCTCTACTGCCTTTCTTCTTACGAGAAAGATGCTGTTGTGCTTTAGCAAGTTTATGTTCGTATTTTCTTGTATATCTACTATTCTTAAAAGTTTCTCCATCAGAAGTGACAAGTAAGTCCTTCAATCCCATATCTAAGCCAATTGACTTATTGGTCTTTTTAAGTGGTGTCACATATTCTTCTTCTGTAAAGACAGAAACAAAATACTTACCACTTGCTGTCTTAGTAATACTTACTTTTCCTACTTTTCCTTTTATTTCACGGTGTACACGACACTTGATACCTTCTTTGAACTTGCGTATGAAAAGTCTGCCATCTGCTACAGATGCAGATTGTGGGACGGTGAAACTATTTTTTGAGTGTTTAGATTTGAAGTTAGGGAACTTAGCACGCTTATGAAAGAAATTTATATAAGCTGTTTCAAGGCTTCTGATAGCAAACTGTAAGGTTTGAGCATTAACTTCTTTAAGCCATGCAGTTTCTTCTTGATTCTTTAATTCAGTAAGATACTTAGCTTGTGCATAGTAATTATCACTCTTACCTGTAAGTTTATACTGTTCTTTACGTTGATTGAGAAAGTAATTATACACAAAACGAGTACAACCGAAATGCTTTGCAAGCAATTCGATTTGTACCTTATTTGGGTACAGTCTGAACTTGTATGTTCTATTAATCTTTCCCATATCACTTGTAAAAATACTAATCACTTACAAATGTATTAATTATTTTGTGAATAACAAAACTTTTTGTATATTTATTGATTGAAAGAGGACTACCGTCACTAAAATAGGGGGGGGATCCATCTACTATCATAGTTCCTTACATCCAACAAGCTAAAGACTTATGGGTTTTACGGAACTTAATATAAATTAATATATATGAAATATAATTTAATATATTATTAAAATTAATATAATAATATTATAATAAATATTTTAATTATGAAGAAGATTTTATTATTTTTAATTGGAATTTTAACATTGTCATTAACTTCATGTGACACTTATTTTTACAGTGGTTATAATAATAGAAATTATGATGATAGCTATTATGGTTACAATAAAATAGCTAATGTAGATAATATTGATATTAGGCTTGTTATTACTTATGGTACTCCCTATTATTACCATGGCTATTTGAATTATTATTATTACAACGGATTGTATTATTATCCATTTTACTATAATAATTTATGGTATTTTAGACCATACTATCAATCATTTGGTAGAGGTTATTTCCCTGATTGTAGTACATGGCTACCAAATCCAAATTGGATAGGCTATCAAGGTTTTGGAAGACCTGATAGATACGGTAGGGTCTATAGATATTATTATAGGGAAAATAATAACTATCCGAATTATAGCAATGGAAATAATTATTATCAAAATAACACTGTAATTAATAATTCAAATACAAATTATTCTGAATATAGGTCGAAGTTTGGTGGACAAAGAAGTTTTGGAAGTCAAGTGGAAAGACCAATAATGACACCATCAACACCAATGCGCAGTTATGAACCCAATTCAAATAGCAATGGATTTGGAAATAATAATTCAATAAACAGACCAAGTAATAGTGGTAGTGTTTTTGGTAGACATAGATAGTTATTTTTATTTAATTTATATTTGTTAAAAAGAGTAGATTAATTTAGTCTACTCTTTTATTTTTTCTTTAATATTTATAAGTAAATTATAATTTTTATTTATAAATTTAATATATTAAAGAGATATGGCAAAACCAAATAAAATGGTTGCCCATGTTAGTATGAATTATAGCGATAAGGCTAAAAAGGTATATTTCAATGCTAACTTAGGCAATACTCAATTAGATATTGATAATGCTTATAGAATAATTAATAGCTTTAAAGAAGAGGGCTTTGTGGCTGAACCTATAAGTGATAATAAAGGTAACGTTATACCTGGTAGTATAAGAGTTATCTTTACTTTAACACCTAATCAAGATGGTTTAATTGATTGGGATGAATTTAAGGACGATTACTTTGGTGAAGATGGTCAAGGTGGGGAAAAGGAAATATTAAATGAATTATTTAATATGATTGAGGATTATAAATATACTATAAGTGATAGTGATAAAAAAATAGTTGAATCCACTCCACAAGTTGTTGAAGGTACAAGAAAAGCATTGAAAAATGCTAATGGAAATAATGTTACTTCAATGATTAATAACTTTTTTGAAAACTTACATAGCCCACAAGTTCAAAAATTATTAAATAGTGTTAAAGTAGTCACTAACAATGAAAGTAGTACTCAACAAGATATTGGAAATGTTGATAAGGGTAGTGCAAAAGCCATACTTGCAACACAAGCATTAAGTGTTAGGAATACAGTTTGGATTATATCACAATGGTTAAATTATCATAAAACAGGTACACCAACTATGATAGCAACAGCTAATCAATGGCAAAATATTGGTAGATATGTTTCAAATGGTGCTACACCTCTTGTTGCCTTAATGCCTTATAGATATAATGGTGATGAAATGGGAGAAATAGGTGCAAGTGATTTATTTGGTGGCGTAACACGAAATGATGCTTATAACATGGACAAAGGTGTTGGTAGAGCATTTGATAGAAAATCAAAACATCAAAAGGTTAATGATGGCAATTATGGAAAGGTTATTTATTACGATATTAGTGATACTGATGTTATAAATCAACGACTTTGGAATAATTTTGCAAAAGAAGCACAAATGTCTAATATTTCACATGAATTTAATCAAAAAGCCCAAGATTTAATGAGTGATAATGAAAAAAGTGGTATTGTTAACACTAAAAATAAGGAAGAAGTTGATAATGTAATAAAAGATTTAGATATTAAGGATAATGCAGTTAATATTAAATTAACATTAGAAGCTATAACTGATTTGGTTGGGAACAATAAAATATATGCTGATACAATTAATTTAATTAAGACTAAACCTGATGATATTAATGATATATTAATTTCATATTATAGTCATAATGACAATATTGACCGTGAAAAAAATGCTAAAAAGAAAAATGCAAAATTGGATATATGTGTAAGTGTAACAGAACTTGAATTACATATTGGTATGGTTGATGTTGCTGCGAAATGGGCGAATGTTTCTCATTTTTTTGAAACACCAAATGAAGTTATTCAGATGTCAAATAACACAGCTGTATTAATTAATGCAGTGAGAAAAAAACAAGAAGAGTATCTTATGGCAGAAAATAGAATATTAAAGGAATCAGACGTATTTACATTTAATGACTTTTTAAATGATTTGGGTGTAAGTGATGTTGAATTAAAACAACAGTTACAATCAAATAAAGATGCGCAAGAATTAGCAAATGAACAACGAGAAATAAAAGAATCATTTACTAATATGTGGAATAGAATAATTGATGCTAATAAGAAAAACCATGGGACTATTTGCTAATGTTGTTAGAAGTATATTAAAAGAAGATAGAAACAATAAAGATAATTTTAACTACAAATCCATACCTAATAGTAATTTTGTTAGCGGTCCTGTATATGTTTATCACATGACAAATGAATCAAACTTAAAAGGTGGGTTATTGAAAACAGGATGGGAATCATATTATAATTCAGTTAATTCATATGGACCTGGTATTTATACAACCATATATCCAAGTTTTGACCCAAGAGCAAATGTTAAAGATGAACAAGGGAGACCAAATCCAACTTTAGATTATGATGGAGGCTCGTCACGTTACATGGCAAGAAGAATAATTTATGGTCAAAAAGACAACAAGGGTGGTGGGATAAAACCTGCAATTATGATTGCATGTAAAACAACGAAGGCTAATCCTTTTAATGGTTTTATTGTGTTTGATGAAAAAATAGCAAAAGAGCTTTATCATAATATGTGGGAATTTAGAAATCAACTAAAATCAATATTAGGTTATAAATTATATGATGAGATTTCTAAATATAAAGGGACTATAATTAATCAAATATGTGATTTATCATATAGAAAGATGTATGAACGAGGAGAAGCTGCATATATGGTAGATAAATATCTATGTAATGATGTTAGAATTAATAAGAAAATAAGGGGTTTAATATTTCACGGACCAGGTGATGGATTTGTAGCTATTTTTAGAGATTATAATGCTTTAGAACCTTTTGCTGTTAGTTATGATTGTGGTCATACATTTAAAAAGATAGATGTTGAAGAAACGTATGAAGAATATAACAATAATAATGTTGACGTTAGAAGTGCATTAGGATTGGATAGATTCTTTTATCCTAAATTTGATACAATAAAACCTGAATATTGGAAAATATTAAAGGATATGCCTTTTAAATATATTAGTAGCACTTTATTTGGTAATTATGGTATTGTTGGTACAACTAATAACCCAAAAGTTGCTATGTCACAATATATAACAACTGATAACCGAAAAGATTGGAAATGGAACTATATTTATAAACCTTTAATAAATAATGGTAACAACTATATGGCTATGACAGTAAGCCCTAATATTTGGTTTGATGAAATATCTAATAAATGGAACAATAATAGTGCTGTTGTTATGAAAGATAATAAGTTATATACTATACATAATAATAATGGCGAGTTTTATTTATATGATGAAAAAAATAATGAAATTGGTAATCTTAAAAAACTAACAGATAAAGATTTAAATTTATATAATAATAATGTTGAAAAGGAAATTATAGATAATACCAATAATGAAGTTCAAACACAAAACCAAAATGTTAATGATGATAATAAATTAGAACCTTTAGAAAAAAAAGTAAGACCTAAACGAAAGTTTGGTACAAGAAAATAATAAAAAAGTTAGAGCTAAATTTGGTTCTAAGTTTTTTTATTCATATATTTGTATCATAAAAGTTAAATAAATAATTTGGCTGTTTGAAAAAATAATTGATTTATAGTATAAAAATTTAATTTAAAATGTTATGGAAGTAAAGATTACATTTAATGATTCTGATTTGTTCTCAACACTTTTAGATATGTTTGAAACAAAGAGAGAAGAACCAAAGCAATGCAATTGCAGAGAGTCTCATCGTTGCTGCGTTGACACCGAACCTCGTGAAGAGTTTGTTTGGGAACGTTTTTCTGAGCCAACAACTACTTTTGATAAGTGTTGCTCAAAGAAACAACCTCTACCTGAGTGGGGTATTGCAGGTAGACCTGCCAATGAAGCATTGCGTTTTGGAGCAGGTTTCGAGATTGATGAGCCACGTGCTGAAGACTATGATAAGCGTTGGCAGTTTGAATCAGACCATGCAGCATTTGACCGCTTTGTAGATGCAGGTGAAGATTGTGTTGCTCGTGGTATGGAAAAGAAGAGTGATGCTCCAATCCACAAGGTTAAGGCAATTCGCAAGAGAATTGAAGATGGACCTGTTTTTGGCGTAGATTTGATTGGTGAGACACATTGGTTCTAAAAAAAGTTGTTGATATTTAATATTTTTTAACGGTAAACTCTAATTGGGTTTATCGTTTTTTTGTTATATTACGGCAGTTAAAACAATATATAAAAAAATATGGAAAATTTTAAAACTATTGAAGAAGAAGGTAGATTGTTATATAAATACACACGTGGTAGTACTTTATATGGACTAAATACGCCAACATCAGATATTGATGAGGGTGGTTTATTTATTGCTTCTAAAAATACCATATTGGGGTTATCTTCACGATATGTTAATCAAGTTTCAGATGAACGTTGTGATGTTAATTGGTATGAAATTGATAAGTTTTGCCAAATGTTAATAAAGTCAAATGCTACTGTTTTGGAAGCATTGTTTGTTCCTGAAGATAAGCAAATATTAAAACCTCATAAATCACTTTCTCCATTATTTGAAAATAAGGAAAAATTTATTACAAAGGATTGTTTTAAACCTTTTATTGCATACGCTATTGAGCAAATAAAGAAAGCACGTGGATTAAATAAGAAAATAGTAAATCCAATTAAGGAAAGATTAAAACCACTTGATTTTTGCTATACTTTTTTCAATCAAGGTAGTACCAAAACTATTAATTGGCTTGAATATCGTAGCTTAAAGCAAGAATATTGTGGTTTGGTAAAAACACCAAATATGCAAAATGTTTATGGGGTTTATTATGATTGGGGAAATTTCTTTCAAATTGAAAAAATAACTTATGATGATTTATTGAATTATTTTTCTGTAGATGAACAAATTAAAAATACAAGTGAAATTGTATCTAAGCTAAAGAATGCTAAAACAGAAGATGAAAAAGTTTTATTGGAAAAAGATTTAGAATTATCTCATAAATATAATATGGTGAAATTTATTATAGAATTTTATCATTTATCATTAGATGAAACTTCTGAAGCATCACTTATGAAATGGTTTGATGAGCAAGAAATAATTCATTATAGGGGAATTATTACTGAAAATTCAAACGAATTAAGATTATCATCTGTTTCTAAGGGTGAAAAGCCTATTTGTTATTTTTCATATAATGAGAATGGTTATCGTAAACATTGTGTGGATTATAAAGATTACCAAAAATGGGTTAAATTTAGGAATCAGACACGATATGAAAGTAATTTAAAACAAAATTATGATTCCAAAAATATGATGCATTGTATGCGTCTTATGACCATGGGTCAAGAAATAGCTGAAGGTAAGGGAGTTATTCTTGATAGGCGTAAAGCAGGTGATAGAGATTTTCTTATGGATATTCGTAATCATAAATTTGAATATGACGAATTAATGGAAATAGTTCTCAAAAAAAAGGAAGAATTGGATAAAACAATTGAAAATTCAACATTATCTGAGCATATTAATCAAGATTTGATTAATGATATACTAATTGATATTAGAAATAATTTTTATAATATGAATTTTTAATGTTTTTTTCATGTATATTTTTTGTTGTTTTAAAAAAACATTAGTATATTTGGACTGTAAAATTTAAATAAAAAAAAGATTTTTAATTTTTTAATTTTAAAATATATGTTGAATAGAGAATTTTTAGAGAGTAAGACAAATGAGTGGTTGGACCAAGCATCTGAGGATTTGTCAAATCGTATTGAGCGTCTTATGAATGGTAATAATTTGACTATTGAAGGTCTTAGTGAAAAAGTAGACGTTTCAGTGGATGAAATCACTGCTGTTTTGCATGGAGACATTGATAGTGTTAGTATTGCAAGTATTATTCGTCTTATGTTTGCAGTAGATGTTGCATTGTCTGCTATGCCTATCACACCTTTTGGTCGTCCTAATTTTACAACTATGAATACAATTGATTTTTGTGAGGACGAATCTGATGAAGAGACTAATGATGAAGAGGTAATTGATGATGATGCAGAAGATGAACAACCAATTGAAAATAGACATCAGCCTATGTTTAACCAACCTTTTGGTTCAAGACCTGATTCACCTGCAAGAATGAATGAAAACCCTTATAACAATTTATGCGTTGATGATTTGAAGACTATCATTTGCCGTAATTTATGGGACACTGAATTGGATATTGACAACGCATCTCGTCAAGATTTGATTGACTTTATTATGCACAAGGAGGAGTGTTTTGCTCGCAGAAGAGATGCACATGATGATGGTCGAAGTTCTAATCATGTTTCTGGACATAATGTTCGTCTTGGAAGAATGCGACCAACAACTGTACAAACTAATGGTGGTGGTATTACTATGGTACGTGAAACTACACCATTGGGGCATCAAGCAGAAGCAACTAATCAAACTAATAGAATTAGTAACGACAGAGACTTGATTGAAGCTATTATTGACGCAGCAGAAAGAGACCCTCGTCTTGCTGAAAGAATTAGTAGATTAGTTTAATTTCCATATTTTTTAAAAGTTGTTTTAAGGTAGAGCTTTTTGCTCTACCTTTTTTTTGTTTTTTAATAAAAAATTTGTAAATTTGTGTTAAATAAAAAAATTAATTATGCCTAAACGTAAGAAAAAAGAATATGAGTGGAGTAAATATCAATTAGCCATTTTTGATTTTATTAAAAATGGTCAAGGGAATGCCATTATTGAAGCATGTGCTGGTAGTGGTAAAACATCTTCATTATTAAAATGCCTTGATTTTATTGGTGATGATAAAAAAATTTTATTAACAGCATTTAATAAAGATATTGTTAATGTGTTGACAAAGAAAACAAAAGAATTAACAAATGTAAATTCATTAACAATGCATGGTCTTGGATTACAAATGTTGCATATAAATTTTAAGGATAAGGCATTAAAACTTGATGAATTTAAATACAGAACATTTGTTACGAGTAATTTGAAGGCATTAAGTAGCATTCAATATTATAAATTTAATAAAAAAGATTATTTAAAATATATTGATAATATCTGTAAATTTATTGATTTTGGAAGATATTATTTATTTCAAACGGTTGATGATTTGTCTTTTATTGAAGATAGGTATGAAATAGATACTATTGCAGATGAGAAATCTATTGCTATACAATCAATGGAATGGGGTAAAAGAAATATTGAAACAATAGATTATACTGATATGGTATGGCTTCCTAATGCGTTGATTTGTCAACCTTATTATCTTAAATATGATTGGATATTTTGTGATGAGTGTCAAGATTTAAATAGGGCGCAAAGAGAATTAATGTTAAAATGTAGAAAAATAAATACTCGTATTATTTGTTTTGGCGATAGTTCTCAAATGTTGTATTCTTTTGCAGGTGGAGACCCTGATTCATTTAATACCCTTAAATCGCTCCCTAACACGTTATCTTTGCCTCTTAGTATAAGTTATCGTTGCGCAGATAATATCGTCTCATACGCAAAGCAATTAGTGCCTACGATAGAGGAAAATAATGATGGTCGCAAGGGGGTTATAAAAGAAGAGGCTGAAATATCAGATGTTGTTGATGGTGATATGGTTCTTTGTCGAAATAATGCTCCTTTAATGATGATTTATAACAAATTTATTAAAGATGGTAAAAAGTGTTTTATTCGTGGGAAAGATATTGGTAATAATTTAAAACGAATTGTTAAGAACACTAAGAAAGAACTATTAAATCAAGATTTAAAATCTGATGGAGTCTTTGTTAGATTATATAATAATCTTTTTGACAGCAGAGACAATTTAATGATACATAGTAATATTGATGTTGATACAGCTATGCAATCGTCTTTAATAAGTAATAAACTTGATATGATAAAAGCACTTGAAGTTTTATCTGAAGGTTTAACAAAAAGTGAAGAATTGATTGATAGAATTTCAGAAGTTTTTTCAGATAGAAAAAAGAATGGAATAGCATTATCAACAATACATAAAGCTAAAGGTCTTGAAGCTGACAGAGTTTTTATTGCTTGCAAATCATTAATGCCATCGAAGTCAGCAAAAAAAGATTGGGAAATTAGACAAGAATATAACTTAATGTATGTTGCTTATACAAGAGCCAAAAACTTATTAGGTTTTTTAAATGAAGATGAATTTAAGGATTTAAGTTTTGATGGTTTGAATGGCAAAAAAAGACTTCATTATATTGAATTACAGGTTGATGAAGTTTTAGGTAAAAAACCTAAATATCTTTCTGCCGATACAACATATTCTTTAGAGGTTGTTAAAAAAGCTGAAAAAATAAATTTACCTAAAGCTAACAGTAAAACATTAGATAATAATGTAATCAGTATGGGTTATAATAAACCTACTTTAGGTGGTTTAGTTAAAAATAAATTTATAAAAAGAAAAATTAAATAAATGAATAAAATTGTTAAAATTAATCGTTATTGGGCTACATGGTGCAGCCATTGTCATGCCTTTGCTCCTATTTTTGAAGAGGTAAGCAAAAATGAAAAATATAAAGATATTGAATTTAAGTCTTTAGATGTTGAAGATGATGGTTCAGATGATGCAGTTACTTATAGTATCAGAAATTTACCTACAACTATAATTTTTGGAAAAGACAATAAAGTTTTAAGAAAGATTATTGGTAATGTCACTTTAAAACAATTTGAAGAAATAATAGATGATGTTAATAGTTAAATATGTATGGCTTACAGCATAATAGGATTTGCAGGTAGAATGAGAAGTGGAAAAAGCACTTTATCTGATATTTGTGTTAAGCATGGTTATAAAAAAATATATTTTGCAGAGCCATTAAAAAAGATATGTGCTGACTTTTTAGAGATTTCATTAACAGAATTGGATAGACTTAAAAATGAACAAGTAAGTATTGATATTACATTAGGTAAAGAAGCTGTTGATTTTTTCTCTACAGAGACAGATATACCATTAGATACTGTTAAAAATATCATTTATAATAAGTTTATTCATAATGTTAGAGAGCTACTTCAATTTATTGGTACAGATTTAATTAGGTCTTTTAATATGAATTGGCATTTGAATGAAATTAAAAAGACTTTAAATGAAAATGAAAAATATGTCATTGATGACGTAAGATTTCAAAATGAAAAGGAATTTATAGAAAATAATGGTGGTGACGTATGGTTTATTGTAAAACCAGATTTCGATAATGTATCACATCATCCATCTGAAGAAGGCTTAATTTGGCAAGATTTTGGTGATAAAGTTATTATTAATAATAAATCATTAGAATATTTGACAATGACATGGGATAATTTTATGATGGAATATGAAAAATCTAATAAATTAAGAAAGAAAATTATTGTAGATAAATCATTAAATGATTTTGATAAAAATAATGAATGTGATGTTCCTTTTAGCTTGTTAGATTCTTTATTTATTTCTAATAATTTCTTTAATTATAGACAAATTAATTTAGATAAAAATAAAATTAAATCTTATAAAATGGTTAATAATAAATTAATTATCAATTATAATAATGAAGAACAAATAATTGATAATCCGTTAAATATTGAAGATTTTAAAAAAATTATGTAAGAATGGCTGTTTTAGGAAAAATTGATTTAAAGAAAGTGTATAGTACTAAAGATGGTGAAAAATTTGATGCATTAGAAGATGCTCAAATTCATAATAGGATTTTACAATTTAGAGAAATGATAGGTTTAAAATGTTTTAAGAAAGTAAAAAATGGTTGACAAATTGTCAACCATTTTCATTTATAATAAGTCGTTTTCAACACCATTAATTCTTAAACGTTCTTTATCGAACTTGTAAGCTGCATTTCTTGCTCCCATTTCTTTTCTCATACGCATTTTACGTAAATCTTCTTCACTTGCTTCTTCACCAGAAAGAACCTTTACAATTTCTTTTGTTGCGAATGAGCAATTAACTAAGCAGTTTTTAATGTGAATGTTTTTTAATTTTCTATATATAGGGAACACTACATTAATTCTAAAATCAGTCAAATCACTTTCTGCTTCTTGTGGTGTTGGATGTTCATCTAATTCATTAGTTGTACTTGGTATGTTACCAAAGTCATTACCTGTATATTCGTATAAAGCTAAATTAATATTATTAAATAATTCTTTAAAACGGTTAGCAACATCATAAGAGCCATATTTATAATATAAATCTTCAGCTTTTTCAAATAATTCATCTAACAATGGTTTTGCCATTTCAACTTCTTCTTCTGTATGCTTGCGTTTTACTCTTCTTGCTGAAGCATACTCGAAACTATTTGCAACAGCATTTTTATTTGGTACAACATTATTATCATTATTATCTTCTGCATTAGAGTTATTATTAAGTAACCCTATTTCTGTCATGGCAGTTTCGTATTTCTTTAATCTATTACTTGCTGTTTTTGTGATACGTTTCTGTATCATTTTATCTTGCTGACCTGATAACGATTTATCAAATTTCTTTTTTTCAGATGGTGTAAATCCATATTTGTAAACAAAATCATCGTTTACATTGCCACTTAGAAGTTTTTTTTCTAATTTATAAGCATTAATAAGTTCGTCATCTGTCAATTTAGAAAGACTACTACCTTTTACATTTCTATTTTCTTCTTCTTTTAATATACGTGAAACTGAATTTTTTATAATTCTATGTAAATCATTTTCCGTTAAACGAATTATTTTTACCATTTTAGTTTATGCTTTATTATATATTACTTATATTTATAATATAAATATATTTAACATGAAGAAAAATGATATTGAGAAGAAAATGTTAGCTTCACGTTTACGTAATAAATTAAATGAGAAATATATTTTATCAAATGGCGATGTAAAATATAGTTTAAACGAAAATGAGTTGAAAAATATTATAAATGAAGCTATAAAAAATGTATTTTCAAAAAACAATTTATTATGAGTATAAAAGATGTTGTTAAAAATGTTATAAATGAAACTTTGAGAGACCCAAGAAATATCCAAAGGTCACTTAATAGTGAAGCGTATAAGTTGGTAGATATTTATGCTCCCAAAGTATTTCAAATGATAGAATACTTTTATAATAGTGGCATCGGTTTAGATGGTGATTTTGATACATATTGGGATAATAGAATTGAGATTAAAAACTTTGATAAGAAAGTAGGGTGGTTTGGATTACAATTTACCTTATTAACATTGTGTTTCGATTCGGAAAATGAAAATGATTATGGTATGTTTTCACCTGCAAATGATAATGATTATGAAGCTATTATAGTATTTAACCCAAAAAAATTAAATACATTAAATAAAGTTAGAGAAACATTTGTACATGAGTTAACTCATGTATTAGATTGGTGTGATGCTCAACATGAGAATTATTATGATACAAATGTAACAAATAAATTTAATGAAATAATTGATTACGCAATATTCTTAACTAATGCAAGTGAAATACAAGCAAGAATACAACAAAGTATAGAATTAGCTAAGCAATTAATAAATACTAATAAATTCTTTTATAATGAAGAAAGCTCTTTATTTGATAATATTGATAGACTTAAAAATATAGTAGAAAGAGCAAGTAAAATTTCTTTATTTAGAAAAAGTATTTCAGCTTTAACAATGGATGTAACAAATACTGATGAGTTATCTTATGCAGCAAAAATGTTAAATATAAATTATGATAATGTGCCATCAGAAATGTTATTTAAACAAGTTAAGGGGATAATGAATAAACGAATTAATTGGTTAGAAGACCAAATAGAAATAGGTATTAAAGAAGTATTCAAAAAAGAAGGATGGGTTAAATAGCCCATCCTTATTTTATTATTAACCTTTATAAAATTTCAAAAACTTTTTCCAATATGATGGTCTTACACCACGACCACCGCCACTCCAAATACCACATGCTTCCTTTGCTGAACCTGATTTGTTGTGTGCTTTCATTATAATCATAAACATTTCTTTTGATTTATTAGGACTTAATCTATCAGCTAATGTGAAACGTTTATTAATACCTTTGCGTTTCAAAATATTGTTACATTCAGCTACGCAAATTGGTGTTATTTGTAGTACTCCTAAAGAACTACCATTTTTTGCATCATGTTTGCCACCACTTTCTATACGTATGATTGCATCCATGATTTTTTCCCATTTAGATTGTTGAAATTCTACATTCTCAATCTTTGTTGTCGTTTCTTTTTTAATTTCTTTTCCGTTAGCGTATGAACTTAAACTAAATGTAAGCAACATACTAAAACATAAAAAATACTTTTTAAAATCTCTCATTACATAAAATTTTATTTGTGATTTATGAATATAATTCATACACTACGGTATATGTGAGAACGAGTCTCCGTAGCTTCATCACTTATTATTAATAATTAGCTAACCAAAATTGAACCTTCTTTAGTAATTTTATCATTATACCATGCGATTAATACTTTCTTTAAAAAATTATCTCTCACATTTCTTTCAGAAGAATTACTATTAGGTAATATTTTCTTAAATTTCTCTTGTAGTAAATCAAATAGTTGTTTATCAGTCATTAACTTTAATACATTTTTTGAACTATCAAGTAATGCAGCAAATGACTTAACCTTTCTGTTACCATTTTCATCAAATGATTCTGTATCACTATTTGCCTTTGAAAAATTAGAATCAAGAAAATCTTTAATTTGAAGCACTTTATCTGATTTATCTCCATCAGTTAATGATTCATTTAGTATAACTGAAAAAAGTAAATCACGTTTATTTTCATTAATTATTATTTTCTTCATATTATATAAATATCAATAAAACCATTGAAATTATGATAATATATGGTTTAAAGAATTTTATTATTATCAAATAATACAATTATTTTTTTAAAAAACAAAATGATAAAAAAAGAGGGTAGTTTAAAAAAACGACCCTCCTTTTGATTGTAATATATTTGAAAATTATGAGAATTTTAATTTATAACAACTTCATTATTTTTAAACGTAGCATTGAAAACATAATCTTGTTTATAATCATTTTCTAATAATAAATCAGTAATTTTATCTTCGATATTATCTTGAACCAAACGAATTATAGGTCTTGCGCCATATTCTTTTTGTTCAATAGCTTTTGATTGTATAAAATTAATCACATTTGCATCACAATGTAAACTATAATGAATTTCATTTAATCTTTTGTTTAGTTTCTCAACTTCAAGTTTAACAATAGAATTTAAATTATCATCAGTTAAATTATTAAAATAAACTATCTTATCAATTCTATTTAAAAATTCAGGAGTAAACTTCTTTTTTAATGACTTTTCAATAATGGACTTTTGATTAGCTGTTTTGTCAGTATTAAAACCGACACCATTACCCAAATCAGATGCTTGTTTTGCACCAACATTAGATGTCATTAGAACAATTACATTTTTGAAGTTAACAATCTGACCACTTGAATCAGTTAATCTACCTTCATCAAATAATTGTAAGAAAAGATTATAAACTTCTTGGTCAGCTTTTTCTATTTCATCAAGCAATAAAACGCAATGTTGTTTATTTTTAATTGCTTCAGTTAATTGACCACCATTTTCATATCCTACATAACCAGGTGCTGCACCTGTTAATTTAGCAACAGAATTTTTTTCAGAATATTCAGACATATCAATTCTAACTAAAGCACTTTCACTTCCAAATATTTCTTCAGCCAATTTTTTAGCAATTAAAGTTTTGCCACAACCTGAACCCCCTACCATTAAAATGTTTGATTTAGTTTTTTTCTTATCACCTAAACCAACTTTGTTTCGTTTAATAACTTTACAAATTGCATTAATAGCTTCATCTTGACCGATTACACTATTTTTAAGAATTTCATCAATATGCGCAATTTTTTTCTTCTCATTTAATGTCATTTTAGTGACAGGAATATTAGTTAAATCAGAAACAGTTTTTGCAATATCTTCTTCTCCAATAATTGTATGTTTTGATTTTTCTGAATTTACCTTACGTTTAAAATCTGAAAGTTCTGCATTAATTTTATTTTCCTCAGCATTAAATTCATCAATCTTTTCAAAATCACCATTATTTAACGATTTATTTTTTTCTTCTTCAATTTCAGACAAACGTTTACGCAATTGGGCAATTTCAGAAGGTTCTTTTTCTTTAATATTTGTTGCTGCACCTGCTAAATCAATTATATCAAAGGCAGAGTCAGGTAAGCATCTATCAGTAATATATCTATCAGCAAGTTCCACTGCTCTTGTTATTGCTTCATCTGAATATTTAACATTATGGTAATCTTCATAATATTTTTTTGATTTAAGCAAAATATCAATACTTTCCTTTTGATTTGGTGCTTCTATTACTATCTTTTGAAGTTTTCTTGAAATAGAAGTATTAGTTTCAATAGCATTTCTATAATCTTTAAATGTTGTTGTACCAATAATTCTAACATCACCTTCAGATAAAATGTCACCAATCATACCAGATAAATCAGTATCTTTTTCTTTTGTACCTGTTTTCAATACATTTTGCATATCATCAAAAAAGAGGATATATTTTTTAGAGTTCTTTAATTCATCAAATAAACCCTTAACTCGTTCTTCAAACATACCTCTAAAATGAGTACCTGATACAAGAGACATTACGTCAATCATTAGAATTTCTTTATCTTCTAACAAACTTGGAACGTTATTATTAACAATGTTATAAGCCAATCCATTGATAATACTTGTTTTACCAACTCCACCGTTACCAACAAGTATTACATTATTCTTTTTTCTTCTACCTAAAACTTTAATGATTTCATTCATTTCACGTTGTCGACCAATTAGTTTATCTATTTTTTTATCTTTTACTAATTGATTTAAATTAACTGTATATTTTGGAATAAATTCATTTTTACTTCCTACCAATGTAGCGTTTACATCGCTTTTCAAAGGGAATGCTGCTGATTTTAATATATCTTTTTTATTTTTCAATGTTTTACTTTTTATTTGCTTTGGTCTTTTTGGCTTATTTTCTAAACATTTATCATATATAAATTGATATTCAATACCTACAGTATTAAAAACATCTTTGACTTTAAACTTATTTTTAGGATTTAAAATTGATAATAAAACATGTTCAGTACCAATTAATTTTGAATTGGTTTTATCTCTTTCAATTTCAGCCTTATTCAATATTTCATTTAATTCGTCATCAAATATAATATTTTCTTTATCAATTTTATTAATGTTAGGTGTTATGTTTTCCTTTAATACTGAAATGTAAATTTCTTTTAATTCTTCCATGTTATTAGACATTAAACAATTATCAAGAATCATATTTGCATGACAATTTTTAATGTCAAAAATAGACACCATTAAAAATTCAGATGTAAATAAATCAGTTGGAAATTCATTAACAAGAATATCAACCATATAATTAAGCACACTGTTTAATTCTTGCGTATAAATACCATCATTTTTAAAACTCATAATTTCACTAATTTATATAAAATATAATAAAAATATTAATTAAATCAATTAAGTTTTTTAACAAAAAAATATCAATTTATTATTGTTATTTAATTATTTTTAATATATTTGTCTCATAATAAATAAAACATAACAATGAGTAAAATTTTTAATTATTATTCTAAAGATGTTGATAAGTGTTGGTATAACAGTTCTAACATAAAATATTCGGAATGCATTGATAAAGATGGCGAATTGAAAACTGTTAAAATTGTATTTGCAAATGGCACTCAATATCAATATAATAAAGTAAATGTTCAGGATTATTTACTATTTCGTGAAAATACTTCACAAGGAAAGGCATTAAACAAATTCATTAAATCTAAAGGTTATGAATATGAGAAATTAGAAAATGCTGACATTGATAAAATTAACGAAGAATTTTCATTTAGAACAGGTAATGGTATTGAAATCGAAAAATGCGATGATGATAGTATAAAGGTTTTCAATAATGAAGATAAACTTTTATGCGAAATAAAAATAAATGAAACCAATTATGAAGATGGAATTAAAAAAGTTCTTGAAAGTGTTGGTTATCAAGTGAGAAAAAAATAATAATTAATGAACGAAGTTGAAAATTGGATAAATGAATGGGTAAATAAAATATATATACATAAATTGAATAGTTGTATGACAACTAATGGTGTATTTTATATTGATTTGGTAAAGGAAGATGATAATGGTAAAAATTTATTACGTTTAAACCATACTGATACCTATAATAATTGTTTTATAAATGGAATAGAAGAATAAAAATGAGTGCTATTTTAGTTTCTGCTTTCCCTGGCATGGGGAAATCTTATGCGTTTAATGAATTAAAAGATAAAATAAAAGTTCTTGATTCTGATTCAAGTAAATTTGACAAATCAGACTTTCCAAGTAACTACATTGAACATATAAAGAATAATATTAAAGATAATGATATTATTTTTATATCTTCACATAAAGAAGTGAGGGATGCTCTTGAACGTGAGAATATTAATTTCGATTTATTTTATCCATCAAAAGATAGACGTAATGAATTTTTAGAGAATTATGTTATCAGACATAATAATAGAGATTTCATTATGAAGATTGATAAAAATTGGAATGAATGGATAGATGAAATTGACAAAAGTGAAAATAAAAATTGCTATAAACATTGCATCCACGGAAAAGGTAATTTTATTGGCAATAATGAAATGATTCAATCATTTGTTAAACAAGTTTTGGAGAAAAAATTAGATGAATAAAGTAGATAAAGATTATTTAGATTTATTGTATAACATATTATACAATGGTGTTGAGAAGGAAACACGTAGTGGTAGGGTTAAATCTGTTTTTTCAAGAACTATTAGAATAGACTTAAAAGATGGTTTTCCATTATTAACCACTAAAAAAATGTTTTATCGTGGTATTATTGAAGAATTATTATGGTTTCTAAGCGGTTCTACTAATATTAAACCGTTGTTAGAAAAAAATGTGCATATATGGGATTCTGATGCTTATAGGCATTATTGTAATATTGTTGATGCTAATAATAAATTAAACAATAGCCATTTTATATTAACTAAATTATCTAAAGACGAATTTATTGGAAAAACACTTAATAATGAAGTTATAAAATACGTAAAGAGTGAAAATAATTTTGATGTAAAGGTAAATGAATATAAATTTGGTGATTTAGGACCTGTATATGGTTATCAATGGAGAAATTTTGGTGGTAGCGGTGTTGACCAAATTAAAAATATCATTGATACATTAAAAAAGAATCCAAATGACAGAAGATTATTATGTGTTGCATATAATCCCTCAGATTTAGATAAAATGGCTTTACCACCATGTCATGTTATGTTTCAATTTTATGTTAGAAAATTAACAATAAATGATAAAAAAAAGTATTATTGTGCAATACATAATACAAGAACTGTTAATGAAAATGAATTGAAATTATTACCTAATTATGGTTTGAGTTGTAAGTGGTCTCAAAGAAGTGTTGATACTTTTTTAGGTTTACCATTTAATTTTGCATCTTACGCAGCATTAACTTATATGATTGCAGAAATAGTTGGTATGATACCTGATGAATTAATAGGGGATTTAGGTGACACACATATTTATTTAAATCACATGGATGCTATTAATGAACAATTAAAAAGAGTTGGGTATGATACATTACCAACATTAACTTTTAATAGAAAAATAGATTCTATTGATAACTTTAAATATGAAGATTTTAATATAACAAATTATAAATCTGATGGAAAAATATCAGCACCATTAAGCGTAGGATAAAAAAATGTGAGGCTAATTAAGTCTCACATTTTTTATTATTTATGACGAACACCAAATGAACGTTTTCCGTTATTATTTTTTACTTGTTGTTGGTCATTAATTATATATTCTTCATACATACTTGGGTCTTTTTGCGCTTTAATGAACCATTGCATTATGGCACTTTTTTCTTTAGTAGGTATCAATTTTAAATATTGTTCTTGCCCAAATGTTGAAGGCTGAAAATCTTTATTTAAAATAGGGGCATTTTGACCGTATGTATTTTCTATAGCAGAATTAGCTCTTTTATTGCGAATCCAATTAATTGAACCTTCAGGATAAGTGTTTGTTTCTTTATCTAAAACTCCAACACTTATTCGTGCCAATTTACCTGTTGATATTTGATTGCATTTTATAAAGTCAGATTTAGCAGCTTTATATTTAGGATTAAAAAAGAGATTAGCCCATACAGGTACACCTCCATTATATATTCTTAGAATAAGAGTATAGTAGCATCTACATCTATATAAAAAATCTTTTTTATCTGATAATTTAGCATTTGCTATATCATCTTCAACATAAAATGTAGTTGGGTGCATCCATTTATTTTTTTGATAAACAACTTTTTCGTTATTTTTAGGGTCTTCATTAGTAGCACTTGAATATAATGCACCTAAATTATGTGATATTTTTTCATAAACAGAATATATTGTTTCAACAATATCATACATTTCTTTTTTTAAAGATTCATCATACGTTGCTCTATCATTTAATTTAACATCATCGTTTAATTTGGGATTTTTGAAATAATCATTCCCTATACTACTATATTTATTAAATCTCATTTCAGCGTCTCTTATGTTCTTATCATATTTTGTTTCAGTTAAAATATAATTTGTTAGAACTTTAAAAGATGATTCATTTATTATAATATTCTTTTTCATTAAGTATAATATTTATATATAAATAAAACGAAAAAATAAAAAAAATATTATGTCATATAAACTTTATAAAGGATATGATTCTTATGGTTATGATACATCTGAAGAATTTGTACCATTAGCAGTTCAAGATGGTTTTGAATATGATAAAGAAAAAACTAAAAAAGAAGAAATAAAATATACTGAGCAAGAATCATTTGTTAGTGAAAATGGTGTTAAAGAAGAAGAATTATTAGCACCTACTTGTTTATGTGGAACTAAACCAACATTAAAATTAATCACTGATGATGATACAATAAATAACCAAAATACACAAAATTAATTCAATGAAAATAATATTATCTGAAAAAAGATTTTTACGTTTAAAAAATAATTTATTTGAAAATAAAAGTTTAAACGATAAAAGTACTATTGGCAGTGAATGTAATGATGGTAATAGTGATTATTTTCATATTGAAGAAAATCAAGAATTAGAAGTTGATTCTTCAGAAATTAATTTAAGTTCATTTAAAAAAGAAAATCATTTAGCACCAAAGATTTGGAAAGGTAGTAAAATAAATTCACGTGTAAGACTTAAATTATTAGATATTGCTGATGATTTTTGGGACACTTGTAATTTAAATTGGGTTAAATTAAAAGGAATACATTTAACAGGTTCTATTTGTAATTTTAATTGGTCTAAATTTTCTGACATTGATTTACATTTAGTAGTTGATTTTTCTGATATAGATGAAAGAGTTGATTTCGTACAACAATATTTTGATGCGAAAAAGAACGAATGGAATAGTGAACATGATAATTTAAAAATTTATGGTTTTCCTGTAGAACTATATGTAGAAGATATTAATGCTAAAACTCAATCAGGTGGGTTATATGACCTTGAAAAAAATTCTTGGATAAAAGAACCTTCAGCTAATGATATTAATCCTATTGGCTTGAATAAGTATGAAATTAAAGAAAAATCTGCCAATATAATGACTAAGATAGATGATTATGAGAATCTTCTAAATAGTACAGATGATGACGCTAAATTGAGAAAACTTGGTATAAAGGCGCATAATCTTTTAATGAAAGTTAAAAAGATGCGTAAATATGGTCTTAAAAGGGGCGGTGAAAGTGACCCTTATAATATTATATATAAGGTATTAAGAAGAACTGAATATCTTGATAAATTATGGGCTATTTCAAGTAAATTATACGACAAACTAAACAGCATTGAATAATGAAAAAGATAATTGTCAACGAAAATCATTTAAAGTTATTTTGTGAAGAAGTCGTAGCTGATGGAAATGCTGAACATAATCCCTATGCAAAAAGATGGGCTGAAGAGAGAGATACTCTAATTAATTTTTTAGTAAATAATGGCACTTTAATGACAAGTAAGGAAAATGGTAAAAAATATTTTACTTATTATGATGAAAAATTATCTTCTTATATAGGGATTAATTTCGTGATATGTGTTCAATATGATGAAAGTAAATTAAAACCAGGGTCAATTGTCTATATTAGAGCATTAGATAAATTTACTAGTAGATTATTTCAAGCTGATTTTGATACAAGGGGAAGAGATAATATGTCAGGAACGAACGATGATATAGGCTAATGGCTTAATTTTTAAATAATAAAAAATATTTATAATAAAAAATAAAAATTAATATATATTAATAAAATAATTATGAACAATAGTAATGACGTAAATAGCCAACTTTCAAGAATGAGAAGTCTTATGAAATTTGGCATCAACGAAGGAAAGAAAGTTTCATATACTGGCGTTGAATACGAAAAAATTGCAGCTGATGGTAAAATGTATGGTATTGTACGTGAAGGTAGCAAATACTATATTAAAACATCTCCTAATAAAAAAGGTAAATTATCAGAGAATTTTGAATATATTGGTGGTTTTAGAAATAGAAAAAACTACGAATATACCAGTTTTGCAGAAGCTCAGAAACAATTTGACCTTAAAATGATGTCAATTAATGAAGCTAATACTCCTGATAAAAAAGTTATTATAGAATCTTGGAATCCTAATAAACAAGAAGAATTAACTGTTGAGGCTACCGATAAAATGAGAAAAGAAATTTATCGTGAACGTCAAATTATGTTAAATGCCACACGTATTAATGAGAAAAAAGAACAACATCTTACTCCTATTAATAATTGTAAAGGTTCTGAATGCAAAGAAGATGATTATGACTTTGAAGATGCTAAGAAGCCAAAAGATTCATTTAAGAATGTTGATAAAGACCATGAAAAACCAGGTGATGCTAAAAAAGCTAATAAAGGCTATAAAAATGCTGATATTAAAGAAGAAGCAGAACCTTTAGCATGGCATGAAACAGGTACTGATGCCAAAGGTACAATGTCTGATGATTATATGGATAAGTCAAATGACACCGAAATTGGTGATAGTCAGCCATTTGATGAGAAGAAAGACGTTGTAACAGAAGAAGGTGAAAGTCTTGCTATTGATAACGGTGAGAATCAAAACAAACCTAATGATGGAACTAATGAAGTTGGAGATGGTCAACCTTTTGATGATGAAGTTTCTGACCCATTGAAAGAAGAAATTGAAGACATGAATGCTGACGCTGATTTAGAAGAAAATGATGAAGAAGATTTTGACGCTGATTTAGATACAGAAGATGGTTTAGATTCAGACTTAGATGGTGAAGTTGATGATGTAGAAACAGATTTAGATGGTGATGACGATTTAGATACAGCTGATAGCGAAGAAACTGACGATGTCGAAGACGATAATGATACTGACCCAGAGTTACATGATTTACAAAATCAAATTTCAGATTTATCTGCTAAACTTGATGCAGTATTAAATGCTGTTGGTGCTGATGAACCTACTGTTGATACTGAAAAATATAGCGATGATGATTTATATGGAGAGCTTGACGATAATGGTGATGAAGATGGTGATGATGATTTAGCTTTTGAAAATGTAAATCGTAGGGGTTATAAAGTTTATGAATCTCGTTCTTATAGACAAATGAAGATGAGAGAAGCTAAACGTAGACGCAATGTAAATGAAGATGAATTACATGATTTCGGTCAACATCCTGCTTACCAAAAGAAGGTAATGTCATTACCTAATAGTGATATGGAAGAAATGCCAGATTATTATGATATGAATGATGAATCTGCACGTAGCACTGAACCTTTTGGTAAAAAGATTGGTGATGGTAAACCATTCTCAATTGATACTAAAAAATTAGAAGATGCTATTGCTGAATCTATTTTACGTCATTTGGGAAAAAAAAGAATACGATAACTGAAAAGTATGTACTTAAAACAGGTGTACCAAAACAGGACAGTATGTCTGATTTAGACTTACAACCAGAAGATAGTTTGGGTGATGAAATGAATGAAATGCCTCCATTTGGTAATGATAACGAAGAGTTACCACCAATGGATGACAATAATAACAACAAACTTGAAGATGGTGATGGTACAGAAGAAGGCAATGATGAAGGCATAGAAATATACAATAGTTTACCAATAGAAAAGAAAAGTGCTGCTATTAAGTATATGAAAAGTATGCAAGACGATGATTCTGAATCCGATGATAAAAATCAAATGGAATCCAAAATATCTATTGACCATTTGGTAAATGAAATTACTAATGGGATTATAAGTGATTTTGATATGAATGATAGAATCGGTGAAAAAGGAATTAAACGTAACGAAAAAAAGATAGCTAATAAAAATTTAAATTTAAAAAATCCTTTTATTAGTGGTAGATAAAGCAAAGGTGGTCTTAACTAAAGACCACCTTTTTTATTGTCATAAATATTTATAAATAAAATTTAGTTTTAGTTATGAAAAAAATTTTTGAAAAAAGACAAATAAGACTTAAAGAAAATGAAATTAATATACAATCAGATTCCTTTGATAATGGTGGTAAAGAAGTTAATGTAGACCCTATATCTTCACAAGCAGGCTCTCCTAACTTAGCCAGTGATGTTAATAGTGCAAAGTCTAAAGTGCCTAATGCTAATACTTATGTATTTAATCCAACAACATACGCTGATAAAAATAAATCAAGTGAAGTAACTAAAATTAATATTGATGCAAAAGATGGTATTGATTTATCTAACACGCTTAATAAAGCAATGAAATCAAATCCACAAGTTGCAGCTGCTGTTGATAAGGGTAATGCTGTGGTTAAAGCAGAATTAACAAGCGAATGTATTAATTTTACTAAGAAAGAATTAGATAATTTTTTAAGAAATCTATAATATGAAGAAAATCATTTTAAATGAAAATAGTATTATTAAATTAAAAGAATCTATAAATAATAATAAATTACCTGAATATGTTTATAAATCAGTGAAAGAGCATAACACATCTTTAGGTGATTCACCTGCCTTTCCACCTTCACATGATTATCCATTTGATTATAAGATTTTAAAAGAAAGATATTCAGAGTTAATTGATGATATTAATAGGTTAAATTTACCATTAAATGAAGAAGAAGTTGAAACTTTATTATCTAAATTAACACTTGAAATTATTAAAAAAGAAAAAGCAATAAGACCACAATTAAATAAACTTGTTTATAATGTTGTAACAGAATTATTTGCTATTCTAAATGATACAATTAATTTAAAATGTGAATTGGTAGATAAAATTATTCCTAAAAATGCACTAAGAATTTTACCAGAAGATAATGATGGAGAGGATGATTCTTATACATTTTCTGATGTAGATGAAATTAGTCAATTAGACAACATTGTACAACAAAGGCGTTTTGTTGATTGTTTAATACAAGGTTATTCAATGATTGCTTCAAGATACGAAACATATTATTATAATTTCTTTGAAGAACATAATTTACTTGATTTATTAGATGATTATAAAAAAATTAATGTATTAAATGATTATTTAACATTTATTAAAAAAGAAAAGATTGATAAGAAAAACCCACATCTCGTATCATATGTGGCAGTTCATTTAGGACGTGGTGATAATAAAACTGATATTAAAGCACAAGGAATTATTTTCCCATATCTTTTAAAAGAAACTATTAGAGGATTTATGGAATTATTTTCTTCACATGGTTTACCTGAAGATAATGCAAAAGCACAAATGATAATCAAGAGAGCCGATTTTACAATGGCTGAGCCATGGGATATTAGGTTTGGGAAAACTTTGTGGTTAAAGATGTTTGGTAAAGATAATATAATACCAAATGTAATTCCATTATTCTTTTCTAAATTTTGTTCATTAGATACAACATATTTTTTTAATAAGTGTAAAGAACTTTTAGCCAAAACTAAAAAAGGTGAAGAATTACTTAATAATTTAATTTCAAAAATAGAAAATAGTATTGATTATCAAAGTTTTATAGATAATATTAATCAAAAAAATGTTGATTCGTCTTTAATAACAGATGGATATTTAACAGCTGACGAATTAGATAATTATAATCTTCAAGAAGATGATAATATAGAAGAAAATCAAGAAAATGAATACTTAGATAATACACATGGTATGCCATTGAAAAAATATTTTACATATAATGATAATGAAACTGTAGATTATGTAATTGAGAAGTATAAGAATGAAATACCTAAATTTTTATATCAAAATAGAAATAAAATTACTGATGATGAATTTGAGATGTTTCGTGATTATGTTTATGGGAACACAACATTAGATGACCTTAAAGAAATATTACTTAGATACGATAATCTCAAAAAAGAATTTGTAAGTGATTATGGACCTATGGCATTTAGATACAATCAAAATGGAAGAGCATTATTCGACTATAAAAAAGATATACATACTAATAAACAATGGTTAATTCATTTTACAAATAAAAATGATGCTAATAGTATTGCAAGAAATGGTTTCACAAATGGTACAACGGAGTTTGATGATTTAGCAATTACGCATGGTAAAGATTATGATGAAAATGGTTATAATTTCGCCTTTATAGCTAATGAAGCAACAAATAATGAAGCTCAATATTATTTAGGCTATTTAAATGATGATTCAGCTGCTGTTATGTTTCAAGCAAATGGTGTTGAAGCATATCACCAAGGAGATGAACAAAATCAAGTAATATTCTGGGGTCCAAGTGCTAAAAATATAATACCAATATATTATGGTTCAATAGACGATGGCTATTTAAAAAACTTCAACAAGTCAGATGATTATGAAGCATATCAAAATCATCGTGGATTAACTGAATGTTGGTATGTTTTAGGCAGAGATGATAGACTTTTATATTCAAATGATGATATTTCTTATGTTGTAGATTGGGTTACGAAAAATTATTATCAATATAGAAAAGGGATTTTTTCTAAAAAATATCAAAAAAATGATTATTTAAAAACTAAATATAAAATTAGATAATGTTATGATTATAGATGCAAATGAAATGGCTGCCGAATATATTAAGTCATTTCAAGACAAATCAAGAATTTATTTTATTGAGAAATATTTAAGCACGTTTAATGCTTCTAAAGGAAAGAAAACACCTTTCCATTGTTTCCCAAGACAGAAGGTATTTTTGGAAACATTGGCAAAAGTTAGAAATATCGTATCAATTAAACCTCGTCAATGTGGTATAACCACTTTAACAAGTGCGTGGGCTACAGCGCAATGCGTATTTGCTTCTGAAGATGCTCCTGAAACGATATTGTGCGTAGGTAATAAACTTGATTTAGCAAACCAATTAATAACTAAAATACGTGATTTCTTAACACAAGTTCCAAGGTGGTATTGGGGTGAAGATTATTATTCTCCTGACCCTAAATCAGATAAGAATTTAAAAACAATTTTTATTAAAGATAGTAAATCAGAACTTGAATTATTTAATGGTTGTAAGATTGTAGCACGTTCATCAGGTGAAAATGCAGCACGTGGTATTTCTGCTGTATCTATTTTAATATTAGATGAGGCAGGATTTATCGAAAACGGTAAGGCTGTATATGCAACTTGTGCTGCCTGTATGGCTTCTAACCCTAATTCAAAGACTGTAATGGTGTCTACACCAAATGGTCACGATGAACTATATTATAATACTTATAAACAAGCCCTATCACATGAAAATAACTTTACTGCTGTTCAATTTAGATGGTATCAAGACCCACGCTATAATAAAAATTTAAAGTGGTTTAAGAAATCTAAAGATAATGGTGATGTAAAATGGATTAGTGAACCAACAATAGATTCTGATGGTTCAATAAAATATGATGAAGAACATTGGGAAAAAATGATACATGATGGGTGGACACCACGTTCACCATGGTATGACGAAATGTGTAAATCGTTTAATAATGATACAATGAAAATTGCACAAGAGTTGGATGTATCATTCCAAGGTTCGGCAAACAACGTTGTTGCTCCTGAATTTATTGAACAACAAAATAATTTAAATGTTAGAGAACCTTTAGTAGATTTTAAAGACCCTATGAACGATGAAACATGGTTTTGGAAAAAGCCAATTGAGGGTCATAAGTATATAATAGGTGTTGACCCTTCTCGTGGTGTATCAGCAGATAGAACAGCCATTGAAATCATAGACATGGACGGTAAAGATGAAAATGGTTTCCCTATTATTGAACAAGTTGGAGAATATGTTGGTAAAAAATTAGGTGATGATATTGGTGCAATGGTTTATCAATATGCAAATCTATATAACCAAGCATACGTTGTGGTTGACTGTACAGGTGGACAAGGAGATGCTTTGATTTTAACCATGATACAATTAGGTTATAAAAACTTTTATTACGAGGATGCAAATCAAAAAACATACATGGTTCAAAATCAAGTTGATAAACCTATGAATTTTGCAAATAGATTACCAGGCTTCCATTTTCAAGGTAATAGATACCCTGTATTAGCCAATTTTGCAGGTATGGTTAGAAGTAATGAGTTTAAAATTCGTTCAACACGTGTTACAAATGAGCTTGATACTTGGATTTTTGAAGGTGAAACTGGTAGAATGAATCACCAAGATGGTTCTCATGATGATACAATATGTTCTTTAGCTATGGCTTTATTCGTAATGCGTTATACATTTAATAAAATTGAAAAAACAAAATTAACTGATAAGGCAATCCTTAATTCTTATATTATGGGTGGAGCTATTCATGCAAATAAAATGGCTAAAGAGAGTTTATCCATAACACCAAATCAAGGTATGCCTTTTTATAATGAACGTACATTAAATAAAATAACTCCAAATGGAAATTCACAAGGAAGTTGTCTTTGGTTACTTGCAGGTTATCACTAACATACAATATTAAATTAAAATATAAAGAGTGAGTTAAATACTTGCTCTTTTTTTTGTTATTGATATTTATTATTAATAAAAAATACTTATTTTTTATAATGATATAAAACTTTATTAATAATGGCAAAAAAATATACATTATTTCAAAATATAGATAAAGCATTTAGTGGTGATTGGGGAAAACAAAATCAGCATATTAATTCCTATGATATGTCAAATGCTGATGGAGATATTATTTACAAAACCACTGATAAAGCAGATTATGAAACAAAAAAATTAGAGCTACAGCAAAACTCTTATTTAAGAGATAGATGGGTTAAAGCTAATGTTGATTTATCTGTTACAGCGTATGCAGGGTTGAATAATGTCAAACTAATGTATCGTGATGCCGATTTAATGGATTCATTTCCTGAAATTGGTGCTGCATTAGATATTGTGTCTGAAGAGTCTTGTTTAAATGGAGATACAAAAATACAATTACTCAATGGAGAAGTAAAAACTATTGAAGAATTATATAATGGTAATTATCAATCATTTTGGGTTTATGCGGTGGATTCAAAAGGTAAATGTAAACCATCTCAAATTGAAAAAGTAATTTGTAATGGCGAAAAAAGATTATATGAAATAGGTCTTAATGATGGTACAATCATAAAATGTACTAACAATCATTTGTGGTTAGTTGAAGAAAACAAATGGAAAAGAACCGATGATTTAACTCTTTCTGATTCATTATTATCCATTTATATTGAAAGCAATGATAATTTTGTTAATAAATTAAAAAACAAATGTAAAACATTGCTTCATAAAGAAGAAAAACAAAGACATACAATACGATATATAAAAGACACAAATGAAGTATCTAAAGTGTATGATTTAGTTAATTCAAGTTGTAATCATTGTTTTGCTGTAAAGTGTAATGATGGGCATATTATTTCACATAATTGTATTACATCAGATAAAGGAATGGTTGTTAATGTTTATTCTAAATCAGATAGAATAAAATCAATTTTGGAAGATTTATTTGTTAATCGTTTAAATATACAAGTAACAGCACCTATGGTTGTTAGAGCAATGTGTAAATATGGTAATCAATTTATGCTCCTTGATATTGATAATAAATTAGGTGTTAAAGGTTGGAAACAATTACCTGTATTTAACATGGAAAGAATTGAAAATGGGTTAGAGAATCCTTATAGTCAAGTTGCGAGTACAGATAACGTGGATATGTCTACTAAATTTGTATGGCAAGGTGGAAATAACTCTCAAATACCATTTAGAAATTGGCAAATTGCACATTTTAGATTATTAACAAATTCATTGTATTTGCCTTATGGTATGTCTTATTTAAATGCAGCACGTAGACATTGGAGAATGCTATCTTTAATGGAAGATATGATGCTTATTTATCGTTTGGAAAGGTCAATTGAAAGACGTGTATATAAAATATATGTAGGTGCAATTGATGACGCTGATGTTCAAGCATACGTTGAAAATATCGCTAATAACTTTAAAAGAACACAAATCATTGACCCTATGACAGGTCAAATTGATTTGAGAAAGAACATTCTTCCTGTTCATAAAAATACTCCTATTCCTTTGTTGGATGGTAGAACAATTACAATAGAGAATTTAGCTAAGGAATTTAATGAAGGTAAGGAAAATTATGTTTATTCTGTTCAAGATAATACTCATCAAATAGTAGCAGGTAAAGTTGTATGGTGTGGTAAAAATTATACGGCTGATAAACTTTATAGAATAACTTTAGATGATGATACCTATTTTGATTTAGCAGCAGAACATGAACTAATAATGCGTGATGGTTCTAAGAAAAGAGCAGATAAGGTTGAAATTGGTGAAAGTGTTATGCCATTCTATAAAAGAAGTAGTGAAATAACAAAACATGTAGAAATTTATAACCCTAACACAAAACGTTATGAATATAGTGAAAAAATATTTGGTAACAGTGATAAAATTAAGGAAATAATTTTTAGCAATAGAAATTATTATTTAAAACGTTTAATTAAAAATATTGAAATTATTGATGGTGATGACGTGTATTGTATGACGGTGCAAGGACCTGATGGAGAAGAGGATAGACACAATTTCGCTATACGTTCAATCAATTCAGATAAGACTTGGTGTGAAAATGGTTGCTTCGTTTCAAACTGTGTGGACCAAGATTTGTTCATCCCAGTGAGAGACCAAAATGCACCAACACCTATTGATACATTATCTGCTGCACAAAATTTAACTGCAATGGATGATATTAAGTTCGTTCAGAATAAAGTGTGTACAGCATTAAGAATACCAAAAACATTCTTAAACTTTGAAGAAGCAGAGGGTAATGGTCAAAACTTAGCTTTACAAGATATTAGATTTACAAGAACAGTAAATAGAATACAGCAAGCATTTTTAATGGAATTGACTAAGGTGGCAAGTATTCACTTATACCTATTAGGTTTTACAGATGATTTAACTAACTTTAATCTTTCCATGAATAATCCTTCTACACAAGCTGAGCAACTTGAAATTGATAATATTCAGAAGAAGATTAGTGCTGCCAGAGACGCTATTTCTGACCCAGGTAATGGTATTCCTATTATGTCTCAAACAAGAGCTTTAAAGGAAATTATGAAGTGGTCTGAAAAAGAAATTAAAGACAACTTAGAGGAAATTCGTTTAGAGAAAGGTATTGCTGCCGAACTTGAAAAAACATCTCAAATTATTAAACGTACAGGTCTATTCGATAACGTTGATAGAATGTATGGAGAGCCAGGTGCTGAATATCAAGGAGACGTTCAACAACAAGGAATGCCTGATAGCGGAGGCTTAGGTGGTGGTTCTTTAGGTGGAGGACCAAGTGATTTTGGAAACGGTCTTGATAATATCGGTGAACCTACTGATAATGATATGGGAGATATTTCTGGTGCTGAAGGAACTGAACCAACAGCTGATATGAGTGGCGGTAGCGATGATACACAACAGCCAATGGAATCTAAAAAAATTAATAAACCTTTATTAAACGAAGCTAAAAAAACAGTATTAGATACTAAGATAAAGGCTGATGATTTGTTTTCTAAATATTTAAAACGTTTAGACGAAAATAATATTAAGAAAAAGCAAGAAACATCTATTGAAAAGGCTGAAATTTACGATAAATCATTATTAATAAATGAAGAATTTAATAAAATGATTAACGGTCTCGAAGATAAAATAAATGGTAATAATGAAAAGGTGGAGGATTAATCCACCTTTTTTATTTACTATAATATTTATAGATAATAAAACGTTTTATGATGAAAGATAATAATAAAGAATATATTTCTCAAATAGAAAAAGATTATAAAGGCTTAGAAGCTGCATTGAAGAAGAATGATTCTGAGATAGCTGAAACTTGGTTTAATAGACTAAAGCAAGATTATGAGGATTATAAAAATAATATGGAATATAAAGATAGCGCATATAATTCAACAGCAGCAGAATTAGGTTCTGTTTTTGAATCTGCACTACCAACATTATTTATTAGTAATAAAAAAGCAGTTAAAGAAATTATTCAATTAATTAAAGAAGATAAAAATCTAAAATATCAATTACAGTTTTTTAATGTGTTAAAAAATTATGATGGTACTATAGATTCTAAAGATTATATTAATGAATCTATTGAGTTGGCTTCAAATAATATAAACAAAAAAACAATAAAAGAATCAAACAAAAAATTAGCTTCATTAATCATTAAATACAACATAAAGAGAGAAGATAATCTTGATGAAGATACTATCAATTTATTTAAAGCAGGCACATATTTGTTAACAAACAAAAAGAAGCTAAACAATTTATCAGAATTTTCAAAAAACAAATCTATTGTAGAAAAATATATTAATGACCATAAAAAACCTATTACAGAAAATAAAGTTCAAATAATTAATAGATTAGCGGAAGAATTTGATGATAAAATATCTCAATTAAATGATGATGAGCATTCTTTGGTAATGGATTTAATTAAAAACAAATCAGAAAATGCTGAAGAAAAACAAGAAAAATTTTTTAATAATGTAAAAGATGAATGTTTAAATAAAATAAATGATATTTTGGGAAAAGATGATGAAGAAAATAAAGACGAATTAGAAAAGATTAAAAATGACATTTCATCAATGAAATATAATAAAGACAATGTAATTAAAGATATTGCTAAATTACTTGAAATTGGTTCAATATTGAGTGACAAAAATTAATATAAAAAGTTGAAAGAATTATTTAATTTATTATTTTTTATATATAAGATATAAATTAATGAAACGATTAAATAAAGAATATAAAATTTGTTCTGATAAAACTATAGAACTAATTTATGGTTCTACTAATAAAAACAATCCACAAGTAATATATATTTCTGGCAAATGTTGGATTTCTCCATCATTTTGCGGTGATTATGAAACAATTTTAAATAATATTAAAAAAGAATTTATACATTATATAAATAAATTTGTAAAGATTGATAACATTTTTGATAATAAATTCATATTAGATTTTGATATTAATATTGATAGCTTGAATTTAAATACAAAAAAATATTTATCATTTAATATTTTTTTAAAACAGAAGAACGAAGTTTTATATCCATTAAAAAGTGATAAGTTATTTTCTAATTTTTATAAATTAAGTGATAAGTTAGAAGAATTACTAATGTCAAATGATTTTAAAATATATAAAAGAAAATAAAAATTTTTAATCGAAAATTTATGAAAGAAGTTATAAGATTAACAGAAGATGATTTGCATAAAATTATACAAAAATCAGTTGAAAGAATTGTACGTGAAACAAGGAATGATGATATTGTAAATGGTATTGAAAGCGAAGAAGAAGATGATAAATCTCAATATTATAATAACAGAATTTTGCATGATGATGAAGAAGAACAATTTCTTGGAGATATGAATGATAAATACCAACAAGAGGATTCTGATATGAAAGAATATTTTGACGATTTAAATGCTGACCAATGGATTGGTAATGATGACGAATATTAAATTTATTATAAAATAAAAGCAAGAGTATTTTTTATTTACTCTTGCTTTTTATCGTTTATCCATTCCCAAACTTTACAACCACAATCATATATCCTATAGATTCCACTTTCAAGCATTATTTCATGTTCTGATTTATTTTTATCGAAACCTTCTGAAACAAGTTTATCTTTTCTATATTTAAATCTATTTTCTCTTTTACCATTCACAATATAAAAATAATTAGGTTCTGAATTTCTAATAAAATTAAAACCTAACTTTTCATAAGTTGTCCCCCTAGCCCATCTGTTATCAGAATAAGTAACTACTTTATTAGGTTTGGTTATTTCAATAAAATGTTTAAATAATTTACTTGCTCCGCCTATAATACTTGTATTTAATTTAGAACAGAACCTTAATAATTCATAGGAATTTTCTTCATGTTTTCTACCTAAATTAATTCTTTCTTTACAAAATGTCATTACTGACACCAATTCACCATTATAAAATAACCCTAAATTTATACTACTAACAGCATCTCCTTGAATATGGTTTTTATTTATAAAATCCCTTTTATCTTTAGATGATATTTCTTTTACAATACATTTTCTTGCATATATTCTATTAGTGGTTTTACCAAATGCGTTTAATAGCATACTTTTAACAATATCATTTTTATCTACCCATTCATCTTCAAATATATGAATTAAACGTACTTTATTTTGCGCACAATCGTTTGTTTTATTTAAATGGTATCTTCTATCGACCTTACTCTCATTATGCCAATATAAGCCATTAAATTCAATTCCAATGTTGTAACTTGATGAGTATATGTCAATTTCTTTACCATTTAAAACTGACCTATCACCTTTAACAACATCATCTGTAATATTGTTTTTGATAAACTCAAACAATTCAGTTTCAAGTTTTGATGAATTACATGAGCATTTAGGGCAATCCTCACCCTTTAAGTGATTATTTGGTGTTTGCCAAAACAAGCCATGTTTAGGACAAATAATCCCTATCTTAGTTTGAGAATTAATATAATTGATTTGAGAATAATCATATCTATAATGATGTTTGTTATTTGCATCATTTATAAAATCTTGATTACTCTTGTTTCTGCCAACACACATTGGGCAACCATTACCTAATAAATGAGACGTTATAGTTTGTCTAAATACTCCATGTTTAGGGCAAATAATTCCTATTTTACCATTTTCATCTTTCTTAAATAGCTCTTCACTATATTGGTATTTATTACCATGCACTTTTATTGCTTTAGTAACAAATTCATTAAATGTATAAGAATTGTTTTTACTTTTATTTAAATTACCACATATAGGACAACCTTTACCTTTTAAATGATTACTTGGTAATTGTAAAAATTCACCATGTTCATGGCAAATTATACACACTTTGGTAAATAAATTTACATAATTAACTTTTGAATAATCATATTTATTACCGTGTACTTTTACAGCCCTTTCAATAAATCCCTTATGTCCTAATTTTCGCTTTTGTTTATATTTCGTTTTAGCGCATATAGGGCAACCTTTACCTTGTAAATGATTATGCGGTGTTTGTAAAAATTCACCATGTTCAGGGCAAATTATACATATCTTTTCATGTGTATTTTTATATACAACTTTAGAATAGTCATATTTATTACCATGTATTTTTATTGCTTTATTGATAAAACTTTCTCTATCCATAATGGAAATATATATATAAAAACTAAAAAAAGCAAGGCTGAAACCTTGCTTTAACTTTAAGATTTTAAAATTGTCTTAATTTTATCTAACTTTTCGTTTATTTTCTTTTTATCTTTTTTATCTGTATTCTCTAAATATTGAGTTAAATCTTCCTGTTTTCCAATATAAGCACCTGGTGTGGATGGGTCAGATACAATATCCCAACATAACAACTCGAAATCTTCTCCCACTACATATACACCTAATTTATTTTCAACTGAGCCTACACCTCTTGAAGATACACCAATTTTATAACCATTAAGAAGTAAATTGGCTGCCATATCACCCATTGTTGAAACAATACCTTCATTGATAAAGCCACGTGTTAGGTTTAATTCTATTTTACCAACCAATGTTTTACCTTCCCAATGTAATTCAACAATATTATGAGATATTCTACCTAAGTCAATTGTTGATTCTGCTGGGTGATTAAGTTCCCCATAGGCTCTATGTTCTTTTATTTTTTGTTGGTATATCTCTACTTGTTTTTTAAGTACATTTTCAGGATATACTCTACCATTAGCATTTTTTATATCATATTTTTGAAAAACTGCGTCAACAATAAATGGATAAGGAACGTGCCAATCATTATTTTCCATTTCTTCTTTAATAGTTTTATTAGCACCTTCATTAAGGCTTATATAGCCATCGTTATCAATTATTATACCTTTACCAGTCTTTCCTTTTTTAATTTCTACCAATTCACTTTTGTTCATAAGTATAATACATTATTATATAATAAATATATCTATCTGTAATAAATTTATTATCAATAGATTAAAATTATATATAATTATATAAATCTATATTA
>FLSB01331835.1_pt1 | contig 43618 bp, 53 predicted proteins | sample 1550551 | NCBI WGS metagenome assembly FLSB01 (sample SAMEA4031774, study PRJEB14383) | metagenome | biome: human; feature: oral; material: saliva | place: Philippines | collected 2014 | reverse complement strand
CTGTAAAAGCTGATGAAATCAGCGTAGTAGAGCCCACTCAACCACTGCGTCTTGCTCGACAATCCAAAAACAATTAAGAGGCTAGGACTTTTGTCCCAGCCTCTTTTGAGTTAATGAAAACTTCCTTAGCTTAAAATGGCAATTTCCCTGCGAAAGCACCGAGTTTTTTCTTGGTTGCAGCATCAATTTCTTCAATGGCAGCATTGATGGCTTGAACCGTCATATCAGAAAGAGTTTCTGTATCTTCAGGATCGACCACTGCAACATTGAAATCAATGGAGACGACCTTCTTATCACCTGTAAGAGTCGCGACAACCAAATCTTGAGCAGATTTTCCGACAAATTGAGTTGCAGCTAGCTCCGCTTGGCTTTGCTCCATTTGCTTTTGCAATTTTTGAGCTTGCTTCATCATATTTTGCATATTCATCATAATGTTTTCTAGATTCCTTTCGTATCAAGGGTTTAGACCCTATTGCTTAATTTTTACTGCCCACTTCTGCCCATTTTTCTAAAAATCGTCAAATGCGTTAGCGACTTCTTTTTGTTGTGATGGGAACAAATGTGAGTAGATATTTATTGTTGTATTGATAGAACTATGTCCTAGTCGTTTCATCAGAGTGAAAAAGATATAATCCTTTCCTTCTCCTCTCCTCAATCCCTGATTAATTAAAAAGGCCACATGCGAATGCCTAAAATCATGGTTTCGAATCAATTTGAAGTCTTTTGGCAATCGTTTCTTGAATGATGCTCTAAAGTTAGAGACATTCGGAGCAGTCATAGGCTCCCCTGAAAATTGGAAAATCTGTAAATCATCAGTTGAATCAGTTAGCTTAGACAACTTCTGACTTTGTACTGACTTCCAAGTTTTCAACTCATCCACAAAAGCTTTATGGATGTAGATTTCTCTATTTGATTGAGTTGTCTTTACAGATCCAATATGTGTTTTCCCATTGCGATAATAGGCTGACTTACGGATCTTAATATATCCCTCGTCAAGAAAAACATCTCTCCAAGTCAAGGCAAGTGCCTCTCCCATACGAATTCCCGTAAACATGAGTACACGATATAGAAGTTTAAAAGGATATTCACTTTCTTCGAAATAGGACTCAAACTCCTTGAATTGTTCAGGAGTATAGTAAGACATTTCTTTATGCTTTTCTGGAAGTTTCCGAATAGCATCACATGGATTATCCTGTCTAAAACCTTTTGAAATAGCGATATCAAACAACTTATGAACAAAAATCATTTGTTGGTTAATATGCGTTGCTGTAAGTGTGCCACCTTTTACACTAGGCTGTTCAATTAACCAATCTCTATATTTTTTTACATCTTGAATGGTAACTGAAGACATATCAGCATTTTCAAAGAATCGCGATACATATTGGGTATAGTATGAGTTCTGGGTATCTACTGTACCTCTTTTATTTCCACGAAGCTCATCTTCTTCTTTTAACATTACATAAAGAGAGGAAATGGTGAGTTTTTGTGTATTCTGTATCTGATTTAACTTATGGATACGGTAATAAGCCTCATATTCCTCTGCTTCTTTTTTTGTTAAAAAATTAGATTTGCGATGTCGTATACGTTTGCCAGTTAAGGAACTTTTACCATCACTAATATCAACTAGCCACAGTCCATCGTCCTGTTTTATTACCGCCATGCTATTTTTCTCCTTCAGTCATGACAGCGCTTTGAAGGTTCTCCTCAATTATATCATTTTTTAATTGTATTTGAAAACCAAGAATGGATTCAACTGTAATAATCGGTACACGTCCAATACGTTTATTCTTATACCATTCAAATCCTTCTTGTACAAGCTGGCTTTTAGCCTTTCGTATTAATTTACTAGCTTGTGTTTCAGAATATCCAATCAATTCCATTAAATCATTTTTATCTACAACTTGAATCATCTATATCTATTCCTTTCTAATGTCCAATAACATAGGTAAATTGTTTGGCAGTTTCTGCGTCAAAAGTACGGTAACTAATAATCCCCAATCCTTTCACATTACATTCTGATACGAGAATTGAACCATCTGATTTGACCTGTTCCACAAATGAAATATGTCCGTATATTGGATCAGCTCCAGCTTGTCCAGGGCTAAATGATAGTGCAGAGTGTTCTGTTGGCGTATGGGTTATTGTGAATCCTGGCTTATTCATCCATTGACCACCATTTCCCATAAATGGATCAAAGTTGACTCCGACTTGTTTTCCACGGTTGAAGACATACCAGGTACATTGTCCCCAAGGATATGTACTAGTGATATATCCTGTGGTATCAATAGCTGTTGTCAGACTGTAACCTACTGGTATATCATTTGAAGTGATGCCACCACCATCTCTAGTTTTTCCTGTAGTTTGTTCAGGAGCTTTTGGTGTTCCTCCATGTTCATCAATGAAGGCATCCAGTTTTTGCATGGTTTCTGCACGTCTTTTTCCTGATCCGGTGGTATCTGTGAAATAGACCCCACCATCAGTTGCTGGATTGAGTGTTCCATTCGCAAACTTTTTAGCTTTGTCATCTTGAATTTTGAAGGTTTGGTTTTTATTCCCAATAATAGTTTGTTGGGTTAGTCCGACAACCGCGACTTCATCATTAAAGTTATTGGCGTATCCTGGATTGGTGTCGTAAGCCCCAAAACCAAACATATTGGCTCCAGGATTAGTGGCTACCCCAGCAGTTCCAAGGGAACTTTCATTCAGTGCGATCGCAACGATTCCACGGACATCAAGATTAGATTTAGCTTCCCATTCGAGGAGCTTTTTCCCATTAATTCGGTTCTTATCATAGGAGATTCCTAACGTATCTAAAAAGCCATCTAATTGCTCTGCTGTGATCCCGAAGCGATGAACCAGTAGGTTATGAGTATAAGGGTCCCCATCTGACCAGTGATCCGCATAAGTCACTCCATTTTGAGATTGGGGCGAGCCGTTTGTTCCACCACCTCCGACAGCCCCCATAAGGATAATGATAATGAGGACTGGTAGAAAGAGAGGAATGAGGCCGGCTAATAGAAACCATTTTAGTTTTTTCATCGAATCTCCTTTCTAGTTAATGTCTTATATAAGCAGTGAACAAAACAGTCCCAAAACGCCATTTTGCATCTAAAACGACTGAATAGGACTTAGCCTGTAAGATAATTTGGTCTCGCTCTTGTTCTGTGACTGGAAATAAAAGAAGGAAATCGACTGAGCGTTTTCCTTCTTGGTAGGCCTGATAAAGAGTTTCTTCAAGAACTCTTGGAAAAGAAGTTCTTGAGCGTATTTTGGTATTCATATCATTCTCCTCTGAGTTGTTTTAAGCGTTCTGTTAATCGGTCTCTTCGTTCAATATTGGCTCTCAATTTATCGTCTCGTGTCATAGTCTTTCTATAAGCACGAGTGAAAGCATTCGATCCTTGAGCTTTGTACATGGCTTGATGATCTTTATATTCCTCTAATTTGCGCTCAATACTATTAATGCGGAGTTGTTTAAATGGAGAAATCCATTCTTCTTTAAGGGTTTGGAATTCCTCGTTTGAACTTGATGTTGGCTCCGCTGTGATTGGGGATTCCATTGAGGGAGTTGGTGTTTTTTCCTTAACTGGTTTAACCTTCTCAGGAATTGCCTTTGTTTTCGGAATGTTTGGTTCTGGAGTATCTGGACTTATTGGAGTCTCAAGTGTTTCTACTGGGAGCACTTCATCAGGTTGGTGCTCTGATTCCTTATTGGTAAAGAAAGAACCAACATTTTGGAAGTGACTCTTGGCATTCATCATCATCCCAGCTCCCAAACCAGCACCTGCTAAGGCAAAGTTTCCAAGGTGTTGAGCAGATGAAAGGCTTCTCGATGGTACTTGTGAAGCTACCTCTCTGGTCTTTGTGACTCCTTTTTCAACTTTGTTTCCAATATCACTTGCCACCATTCGAGCTTTAGATCCAAGAATGAATTGGATCAGCTCAGCTTTGTATTTCCATAGAAGGAAATATACAAGTCCTTTTGAGACAACTGAGATGAGTAGTTTAAAGACAAGGCCGAAGATGATCAAGGATGGAAGAGTTTTAAGGATGCTATCAAAGCCAGTAATGACGATATTTTCAATCATTTTCTCAATGTAGAAAACTAACAAAGTCAGTAGACTAGTGATAGCTGGGAAAAGTAGCCCACCAAACATGACTTTCAAGACTCCAAAAATCAGATCCTGCATTCTTGGTACAAAAGACATCAATAGCACAATCGGAAAGAGCAGGATCATCATCAAGACGAGTGTTTGCGCGATGACGTTTAACATCTGAATCAAAATAACCGGTATCGCTAATACGAAGGCTTCACAGATTTTGAAGATGACATAAAACATGCGGGTAAAGATGAAGTCAGGCATAGCTGAAACCCAACGGTTCTTTTCACCATCATCATTGGCTCCATTTCCTAGTTCATCCAGATATTTATTACGATCTTTCGATTTGACCGCTTTAAAGTTTCCATTCTTATCGCCTGTTCCTAGTACCTTACTATCATCAAAAGTTTCTTGTTTCCCATCTTGGCTGTTCTTATATTTCCCGTTTTCTTGACCTGTATTGACAAAGACATAGGCTTTATAAGAGGTTTCTGCAATATAGCTATCTGCCATGGAATCGCCAATTTTAATCGATTTATTATTGCCATACTCAACCTTGATATTCGTGATATTTTTGGTGACATCTTGAGAGACATGGTTGATAGTATCAAGTAGATATAGACCACCTGATGTTCCAGCAATTGTTCCAAAATAACCAAAACCAAGGATGAGAACTAGAAAGACATGAAGGAGAGTTCTTGAAAAAGCTCCCTTAGAAAAGAAAAATTGATAAAAGAGATAAAACGCTAGAATCAGAAGCAACATTGAGACGAGTGATTGTTTTGCGACTCCACCAGAGCTTGAACCGATGAATCCTTTCCAGATATTCATCGCTCCATTAAAGACATAGTTCTTGTAGTTGGAGTAAAGATCAATCTTTTCAAGAATCCGAATCAGCAAAGAAAAGAAGCCTACCACTGCGTTTAGAATGAAAAAGAAGAAGTTGACTAAAAGCTCATTAATCAGTACCCAAGCCCCGTTAAAGGAAGCGAACCCAGTCGGCTCCATGTAGGACTTGAGAGAGAAGATATCGACTCCCCTTAGTTTGTCAAAAGCTTCTTGCATGGGTTCACCTCCTAACTAGCGTATTTGTTTTCAAGACTTGATGATACCGTAGCTTTCATAGGTTTTAGAAGCATATCAATATCTTCAAAGATGTTGTGTACGGAAATCATATTGAGATTGCCATAGACGTCATAGTACAGGCATTGGCCAGAGATCATATTATCAATCCATTCGAGATTGCTTTCAGTGACTTCAAGATTGACGTGTTTCAAGATATCTTCTCGTTCAGACTTTTCATAGAAAGCAAAGATAGTCCCAAATCCCGTTGTATCATCGTCATTTTCTGCATCATGTACAGATTGAGTGATAAGTGCCAAGGTATTGTTTTTGGAGCGTCCAATCCGACGCATATTTTTGATAACGGCTTTTCCTTCTGCGGACTTCATAAGAATCCACGCTTCGTCAAAGAACTCAATGGTATCTTCATTTTCATTTCGTTCTCCAAAGTGAGTACAGAAGGCACCAAGCGCAAACATGAGAGCAATAGAGTTGCGTTCATGATCTGAAATTTTTGTGGAATCGTCTTTTGGTAGTTTGAGGTTATTGACCTCTAGGATGGTCACTCGTGACTCGTAGTTAAGTCCTTGAGTGGTTCCATCTGAAAAGGCTAATTCCAAGATAGAGTTTGTGACAATTGAAGTCAGATAACGACCAACCGAAGCAATTTCAGAGGAAGTGGATTCTCTAAGTACTTTTAGGACGTGTTTAAAGCCGACTTTCTCACCAGCGACTCGTTTCTCCACAATCGCATTAATAGCTTCTGTGATCGCTGTTTTTTGATCCATCGTGACATCATCTACAGCTTGTAGAAGAAACTCAAGCATGTTTTTTGCGACCTCTACAGCTTGTTCTTTATCTAGAACGACAATAGGATCTAAGACTCCGTGGTTTGATGGAAGCGAGCTATCCAGTGTCACAAAGTTAAAGTTCTCAATCTGTTTCTTGCGTTCAGGATAGAGACGTGCGAATTCAGGTGAGTTGATCACTTCTTGGTAGTGATTTCTAAGTTCACGTTTAGGGTCAATATAAAGTGTCTTGACATTCTGTAAAGCCACACTTAAAAAGATGATCTGAGCGAGGAAAGATTTTCCTTGACCTGTTGCACCCGTGATGATGATATGCGGGTTCTTGGTAATCTTTCCAGCTATATCTTCTTTATTTCCCACTGTCGCATTGTAGAGGACGATGTTCTTTGAGGAATCAATGGCTTTTGCAATATTGTCCCAACGACCTGTCCAGTTATCTACTCGACCGATATACCAACCGATACGGTTTCCAGAAGAGGTATTGGTGAAGGGCATGAGTTCTGAAAATCCGCGAGCTGTGACCATATGCGTCCAAGTGCGAGTTTTCTTTTGAAGATTTTCTCCATAGAGTAGCGCTTGAAAGAGATAAGGTCCGTCTTGAGAGGCCTCACTGATTTCGACTCCCATATCATCAAAATAGTTTAAGACCACTTGTCGTCTTTGACGGAGTTGATTCACACTAGAAGCAGAGACGATCAGATAGGCTCCATATTCGATGATATCCTCCTTATTTCCGACTTTCTTCATTAAGTCTTTTAGGGAGATGGAACCCATGATGATCTCGTCTTGTTGGACAGTATCGGTATTTTCTGCCTCTTCCATGATGTTTCTGTAACGTGTATTCGATCGTCCCATTCGACCCTTGATTTTACCAGTATCAATAAATTCTGCCTTGATTCGTAGCTCTACGGGAAAGTTCAAACGTTGGATAAATTCGCCAAGATGAAAACCGTTGAATTGAACAGGAAATTTACCTACAGGAAGAATCGTCACAAAAGAAGATCCATAAGGGCTTTCTAGCTTGAGGTAGCCACCTTTTAGGACTTTGATCAAGGTGTCTGTGATATTGAATTGAGCACGATTGGCCAGGACCTCCTTCTTGTAGTGAGGGATATAGCGGAGGTATTGCATTCGCTGGTAATAAAAGAGTTCCTCGTTGGATAAACGTTTTGCCCGAAGGACGGAGAAGGCTTGGAAAATAGTGAATTCATCACTTTTATAGTCTTCATACCAAGTGGGACTTAATTCATATTCATAGCCCAGACCTTTTGCGATTTTTTCAGTAAACTCATTAAAGCTCTCATAGGCCAAGTCTTTTACTGTAGCTCCATGATTTTGTTTGCGTAAGGTCACTCCAACGACCCAATCAAACTGATAAGGAATTTCCATTTCATCTGTTAGACGATCCACTGTGTAAAGAAGCAGTTCTTCTCCTAGTTCACGACTGTCATCTGCTAGAGCATCTGAAAAGTCTCGCATTTTCTCTTCTAAGAGATAGTCTTTAGGGATCAGAGATATTTCAAAGAACTTGTTTTTCTGGAGCTTCTTCATCATTTGAGCAACCGTAATTTTGTGTTTGCCCTTTTTTTCATCATCTGTAATGGTGATGGGAGTGTTTGGAATACGATAATAAGCAACGACTGTTTGATCTTTTTTGAGAGCTAGATTTTCATGTGTTTCCCAAATAGGATAGGTTAATGTAATACTCATAGGTCCTCCTTTTCTATAGATTTGTTTTTTCAAAGACAATTTCTTCTATAGGTTCTATTCGATCTTCATGGTAGATAGCTTTTTTGTTTAGCTTAAAATCCCCGAAGTAAATCAGGTAATCTCCAATAAAGACGTGCATCTTTTTACCGTGAGGCTCGTATTCAGTATAGAACTTGGCCAATTTATAAGGGAGATACCAATAGAGCAAGAGAGAAATTGAGTGAGTGATTTTTGCGAGTGGCACAAAGATAAATCCTCCAAATAGTAACATGGCCACAAAAACGATGATAAAGACAATGAAAAAGGACAACTGCATCGGTGTCGCAAAGTACCATAGTCGAGTGCCCTTTTTTGTCTTGATTTCTTGGATCCAATAAGGAGCATTTAGGCCCTTACTGTAATCATAAAGTCTTTCTTCATTCATGCTTAAAGTCCTGATTCAATACCGAAGAGTCGTAGGAACCAGCCGACTGCTTTGAGGATATCTTGTCCTTTCGCAATTGAAACAATAACGGCATAGAAACCAACGACTGAGAAGAGTTGAAGCCAGGAGCTATTTCGCCAAGCCTTGATCGCTAAGAGCACGGCAATAGCTGTCAGGATCCAAATTCCGTCGCCCTGGAGGAAGGTTCGTAGATTGTCTGTATTCATAGAGTTCTCCTATTCTTTATCATTTGTATAATTTAGTGGAATGGTGTGTTCTAGTTTTGTGACATAGTAGGTCTTTTCTTTTTCTGAGAGGGTAAAGGTGAAGTTTTCTGAATGAGTGGTCCCTCCGACCTCAAAGGTTGCTTGAACATAAGCGATTAGATTCTGACCGTCTTTTTTTAGATAGGTATAATCAATCGTTTTGAAGGTGGTATTGGCTATAATATCCACATCCTTAGCAATCAGATTGAGATTATCTTGGTTAGTAGTATAGTTGGTAAAGAAGACTTTGAGGAATTTTTCAACTTTTTTACGCTGAGTATCTGAAAAGTGATCGTTAGCGGTTAGTTGAAGCTGATCGTCTTCGCTAAAGTGTCCAGCTTGTGAGGATTCAATAGCAGAGAACCAAGGAAGGCCGGAGATATAATATTTCCCTTCTTTTTCATCAAATGGAATATTGAAACCCGTCACGATTTCTTTTTCTTCCGTGTTATTGTCCCTACGGATAGTTTCCTTGTATTTGATCTTATAGGTCGCAACCTTCCCTTCTACAGTCACTAACTGAGAATAGAGGAGTTCACTAGGATTTCGAACTTGACCTTGAGCTTTCACATCAGGAATGAAGTTGTAAAAGCTGTTTAAGTAGTCCACTTGAGCTTGTTGTTTATCGCCTTCTTGTGGAAGGGTGAAATAGGCGTAGACATAGTCGTTCAAGTAGTACTGGAGTTTATAGTCGTATTTTCTACTAGACTCTATAGGCTGTGCTTTTTGTTTTTTAGCAGCCTCTACTTGAACTTGTAGTGTACCTACCTTATTTGAGAGTGTGATAGCACGAACAGATCCCAAGAGGCCAACAAAAAGGAGGAAAGCAATTCCTCCTATGACTGCAATATTGACGGTCTTTTTATTGGTGACTTTTAGTTTTGGTGGTCCTCCTTTTTTCTCCACCTTTTTAAAGTGTGAGAGATATTCTTTTGCTTGAAGCAAGTAGCGTTTGGCTTTATCCATAGATCCTCCTTTAGAGACCAGCAAGTTCAATGAGTTTTGAGCCTTTTGCATAGAGGCGCTTATTGGCTTTTTCGATCTCGCCATTAATGTAATAGTAGCCTCGTAGCTCAGTTTGGAGTTGTTCAATCAGGTCAGGTTTTAGGTCTTTGGCTTCTTCTTTTTTAAGGAGACTATTTAATTCTCCAGCCTTGGTCCAAGCCTCTCTATGATCTTTCTTTTTAAGTAATTCTCCCAGTTCATTCGTGACTTGAGAGACTTTCTTTTCAAAAATAGTTTTAGTAGCCATTTCAATTTCCTTTCTAAATGTTTCTTGATTGTCTTTGATGGTCTTTTGGATATAAGTAATGAGTGAGGGGCGCATTTTTTTATTTACGCTCAACACTTGACCATCTAGCGTGAAACAGGCATGTTCATAGTCATAGAAACCTTTCGCATCTGGTGGTTTTTCGGTAGATCTTCCAGCGCATTCATAGTAGAAGTCCTTTCCTTTTCGTAAGAGAACGTACATATGCCAGAATTCTTGTTCTGGAAGAAGCAGAAAATCTGCTTGATAAATCTTCTTCAGCATCTCAAGAAGCCTCAAGAAGATCATCATAGCCTAGAGCTTGGTAGATAAAATCTGAATCAAACCAGAGCCAGTCATTGATTTGTCCTTCTGTTGGTGTATTCCCAGAGAAGATATCCTCACAAATGACGGTTAGGGTATCCACTCCACCACGTTCACGGACAGTGTTCAAGGTGGTTAGTCCACCAGACCAAGCTTTAAAGTTTTCTAGTGAATTGATTTGAACTTTGTATTCCATATCGTTTTTCCTTTCTAGTGTTCATAGTGTTTATTAGTTTTGAGTAGCCGTAACATGGCTTTTCCTCGATCAGTGATCTCTCCGCTATTTTGAATCATCTTCATGTATTCTGTTTGGAGGATCTTGTCTGCTTCAGTGACTAGTGCAAGGGAGTTCGCAACTTGATAGGTCAGCCAGCGAATGGTTCGCTCAATACTGTAAGGCTGTGGGTTGGTGGAGAGCTTTAAGGGTTCGACACCTCCAAAGAGCCGTTGCCATTTTTCATCGGGTTTATAGGCTCCAAATCGAGTGAGACCATCATAGACTTGGATTTCTTTATTGATGATGCCTCGTGTGATTTCTCCGAGATCTACACCATTGATGTATTCCTCCACAATACCTTGAGCTTTCTGATCTGAAAAGCGCAATTCATAGCGATTCCAGATACCAAAAATCTCCAAGGATTCGTCCAAGGAGATGTTTTCCATTCGAGCTATTTCATAGCGCTTTTCATAAAAGTTGAAGTAGAGTTGACTTTGACGACTTCCAAAGTAAATGGACAAGCCGTGATTCGCTTCCATGTCTTCATTATCTGTGAAAGATCCACCACCCGTGATATTCCATTTCTTGATCGTGTCTAGGACAATCTCTTTGGAATAGAGTTTATCAATCAATTTGGGAATTTGAATTTGTTCGTCCTCGTGACCATAACCCTTATAGAGTTCATCTAGAGCAATATCTAGTCGCTTCACCCGAACATCTTCATAGGAATAAAGAATGTTTTGAAGAAAGATCTGCCAAGTGATTCCCTTGTCTTCTAGAAGCAATTCCAGCTCACGGCATCCTTGACCAGATAGTTGAAGACAAGTTTGGTAGTCATTGGTCACAGACTTATCAAAGAAATCAAAAATCCAGATGTTTCCTCGTTGCCACAAGTGGGTATAATTCATGAGACGTGTTTCTTGGTCTGTAAATTCGCTTAGATGACAGTGAAGGAAGTTTTCACAGAAAGCATCTAAATCCTTCAACCTAGGAAAGGTCAATCGTAGATAGTCGATCTGAGCTCGAAGACTATTTTTATCGCAATCTTGATAGTAACCAAGTTTTTCTTTCAGTTCTCTAAACTTATCAATCGTAAGGCCTCTTTCACCTGTTTCATAAGAGCGGTAGGTTCTTGTAGGTAGATCAACAGCTTGTGCAAATGCTTTTTGACTAAGTCCTGTTTGTTTTCTGAAATTCTTAATATGAAAAGGACTAATTTTGTCCATTCATCGCAACACCTCTTTCTAACAAAGTGACACACTTTTTTGACGAAAGTGACACACTTCATAAAATTTGAAAACCCAACTCCCATAAGGAATGAGGAGGGGTGGACTTGGCGTATTTGCCAATTGTAACCCCCCTATTAGAAAACGGGGGTTGAAGTTTCATCATGGCCTAGAAACTTCGGGCTACGGTCTGCGCCTGACCTGCGGTCAGGCTTGCCCTTGCCCTTGTCCTAGCCCATGATGAACAATCGTCGCTTCAACTGCTTTTGGATAAGACCTGCGTCCTCCCTCTTCAAATTGAGCGAGGATTTCAAGAAGAAGTTTTTCTTGAAAAGGATCCACTAAAATAGCGGATACAGTCCGTTCAAAGATGATCCCTTGTTCTGTTAAGAGATAGATAATCTTGCGTAAGGTTGGCATTTTAAGATTTTGTTCGTCTGCGAATTCTTTGAGTGGTCTCTTGTTTGATTCGTTTTCTATAGCCTCCTCTTCCTCTATAGGATCAATTGTTTCAACTGGTGGTTTGTATTCTTCAAACACTGAGAATTCTTCTCCTTCAAACTCCATAATAGGGATTTTAGAGTAGGCATCGTAGAAGGAAAAGCCTTGATCAAGTGGTACATAAGGAGAGAAAAACTCACCGGCCAGCTCGCCGTTGTTTGCGATATAGCCTCGTCCTTTGACCTTGACTCCATTGATTTCATCCAGCTTTTTGAACTCTTTGGTTTTATTGGCATCTCCAAACATCATGTCATATCCTGTTGATTCTAAATGACCGACGGAGAGACGCTTCATAAAGTTATCCCGAAGAGCCGTTTTGATAAATTCCCCATCGGGCCGTTGCATAGCAAAGATGATAAAGACTCCAGCTTGACGGCCTTCTAGAACTAACTGTGAGAGATATTCCATGAGTTCAGACTGTTGGCTATAGTCACGGTCAATCTTTGCCATGAGAGCTGCCCACTCATCCACAAGGATGAATTTTGGTTTCATGTCATAGTGAGTAAAGTTCTTTCCAGCTTGAAATCTTGGCGAAGTGGACATCCGCTCATAGCGTTTTTCCATGAGCTCTACATTTTCTTTAAAACAGTTAATGATATCTTCTTTACTGGTATAGACTCGACTATGAAAGACTGGAATTTTCTTTAATCCAGCCAGGTCCGAATTCTTTGGATCACAGATATCGACAAAGCCGATTTTAGCTAGGGCGTAGATAATAGTCATGAGAACAACGGTTTTTCCTCCCCCTGTTCCACCACCAATGAGAAGATGAGGTTCTTCAATATAATCCCAAGATACATCTTTCATGAGCTGGAGTTTGGATCCCTTGACTTTTACTTCATCGATGGTGATTCGGCTATCAATTCGGTTAATAGCAATTTCATATTTGATAAAGCGATTATCAAAGGTTTTATTACGAAAGTCCCCGTTAAACATGACTTCAAGTGTGGCCCCAAGATTTAGAAAACGATCTTGAAATTTATTACCTTCTAGAATAAAACTCACTTCAATCTTGTAGCGAGACTGTTTGATATACACTTGAGGCAAGATGATTTTTTCAACGATCTTGTTTTCACGTTTAACCTTTTTAACGAGATAAAGGTTATTCTCGAGCAAAAAGCGAGAAAGAATTCGAAGGCTGTTTAGCTTTTGAAAAAAGAGCATCTTCCTGTAGCAAACTCGATTGATAAACCAAGAGAAGATCAAAGAAAAGAGAAATCCAGCTCCTAGAAAATATCCTTGGGGTAAGGGATGGGCTTTTAATTCTTCTAAATGTAAGTAGCTGTAGACACTAATAGCCAACAAAAAAGGAAACCACCAGATAAACCATGTGATTCCCTTTAGTTTACGATGAAAAACTCGAACTCTTTTTCCACGATAGGTAAAGAGTTTCATCCTGCATCACCTCCTAGTTTTCCTTCTTATTTTCTACCGGTTTGTTTTCTTTAGTTGATGCACCTCCAGCTTTTTTCTTGATTTTAGAAGCAAAGAGCTTATAGATATCATTACGATTGACGTGGGTATGCGTGATAACAATATCTTCTAGTTCAACCTCTTCTCGGTATTTAATACCTAGGTCTTCAATTTCAGACTCTGACATGTCTGCGATGGTGAAAAAGAGTGTTTCGTGCTGGACAGAAGAGTGAATCCCTACGACAATTCCACGGATCTCACCAGTATTAACTTGGACAAATGATCCATCAGGATTACGTTGTGAGCGATCCACTTCAAAGATGATATCAGGACCTTCAATTCCTCGGAAAGTCAGTTTTCCAAGGACAGCTGGGACATCTAACCCGTCTGTAATGACACGATAAGTCTTGTCAGCAATTTGTAGTTTTTCTCCGTAGTTTAATCCAATTTTAGCCATGTGATTTTCTCCTTTGATTTCTTATTTTTTAATTACCAATTTTTCCGCAAAGACATTGAGATAAGGTGCAACAGTATTGCCATTTAAAGCAGTGTCCGGGAAAAAGATTGGGTTAACTGCTTCTACTAGAGAATCTTCTGGAAAGACCGTTGTAGAGGCTGGCGTAATGACATGAAAGGCTCCGTGCTCTGCGCTGTTTAGAATGTGACGTTGGTATTTGCCTTCTTTTCCAAAAATAAATTTAGGAGCATTTCCCAAACGTTCGTAGTAAGCAGGGCCAATAAATTCTGGTTTCATTTTAAGTGTTTCTGAGATCATAAGTTTTTCCTTTCTGAGTGTAAAATAAAAAGAGCTAAGCTAGTTGCTTCACTCTTGAGTAATAGTGGGTAAATAATTTGCGTTTAAACATGCGACTATAGAATTGAATATCCCCATGAGCGTAGCCATTTCTACGAGCATCTTGAGCCAGATGATCTAGATCTACTTGAGCTTGAGTATAAAGTTTGGCCTGTAGTTTATCAGATTCACTAAACATGCCATAGGTGAATTCATAATTATCATAGAGTCGTTTACATTGTTGTGCGAAAAAAGTTTGTCATATCATTCTCCTTTATTGTAATAAGTAAAAAAGCTACTAAGTGAAAAAAGGAAAGAATTTAGTAGCTTGAGAGTTGGTCTATCTTTTAGATAGACAGCAGTAAAGAAAAGTTATTTGGTTGGAAAGATCCCTCTTTCCACGGTGGCAACGTTTAGCAAGGTGCTTTGCGTCAATTACCATCGCTTTCCCAGCCAATCTCATTGGGGAGTCATCATCATACCCTTAAGATTCTCTTACGCCCTTTGGCGAAGCCAGTTCACTTTACTATTCGGAAAAGTGCGAAAGTCCGAAATGCGTGGAAGCCCACAAAAATGTTTTATATCTTCACTTCAACCATAAAACGGACTTGACTTTACCTATCAAATAGATTACAATAAAGGTACGAAGTTTAGTGTAGTTTGATAGTCAGTCCTCTGGTTGTCAGACGCACTTTTTATTTAATTGTCAATGATCAAAACCTTCTAAAATAAGGTTATTATTTTTAGAAGATATATACTCTTTCGAATATATTTATAGTATATACTCTATTGAGTATATTGTCAAGAGGTTATTGCAAAATATTTTAAAAATTTTTGAGGAATTAGAAATGGGATTTCCAGAACGATTAAAAGAACTACGTTTAAAAAAAGGATTAACACAAAAAGAAATTGCGGAAGAATTTGGAATTAAACAACCTAATTATCAGCAATGGGAAAGTGGTAAAAGAAAACCATCATCTGAAACTTTAGAGAAGTTTGCGAATTTCTTTGGAGTTACGATGGATTATCTTGCCGGCAATGATGAAGAATTAGATAACGTAGAAGTTCTTTTTCGAATGAATTCAAAAGGTTTAACTGCGGAAGAAAAGAAAATTTTCAAAAAGGAGTTAATTGAATTTATGGAAGAGAGGAAAAAATTATTTAATGAAAAATAAAAAACTTACTATTAAACGTGGATTTAGTTACAATAACACGTTTTTAGCTTTGGATGAGAATACAAGAAAAAAAATCATACAAATAGAGGTTAGATTAGTTCGTTTAATAGAACAATTTAAGTTAAAGACTGAGAAAGTAAAGCTTAATAAAGAAGCCGAAAAAAATATATTTCAGGATGAAAAGATTCTCAGAAAATATAAGCAAATAATAGACAAACAAGAAATTACTCGTTTTTATGATAGCCAAAAAATATTATTAGAGTTTTTTTATGATAGAAAGAACGATAAATTATATCTAAATAATATTTATATTTTTGATAAAAAGTTATCAAAAAGTAACGATAATAAACTAATCAATTTACATTTTTTTGTTTTTTTACTACCTTTATTTATGATAGGATATAGATATTGTATATATAAGGACAATCTGTTTAATAGTGAAAGATTCGAACTAAAATTTTTTTATGGATTATGTTTCTACATTTTCTTAGGGGCTCTATTCTTTTATTTTAAAAAAAAGTTACTTTTAGAAAATGAATATAAGCTAAAAAAAATTAGTTTTTTTGACAGTTTGAATATATATAAATATACTTCAAATTATAGAAGAAAAACAGCACTCATAGCTTTATTGTTTTTTTCTACTCAATTTATAATTGTGAATATTATACCTAGGGCAGAGTACTCATATATTGATAGTATAATTATTTTATTATTAACTCTTTTTATAGATTTGTACTATATTATTAATCTTTTTATTTCATTCTTTAGTGTCACCGGAGCAAATATTACATTTTTGGCACTTTGTTTGACTTTAACATTTTTTTTAGGGATAATCAAAAAAGACAATTGGGTGTTGGTCACTCTGTCTCTGGCTCTTATTTCTTTAATTATTTCAAAAGATATTTGGAGAATATCTGAGGATAAAGTAAATCCGTTAAATGGGGTACATGATACCAAAGATAATGAGGATATTGTTGATAGAAATATATATATATTAAAATTAATTATAGGATCATCTTCAATGATTCTATATTCCATTATCTCAATGTTTGGAGATAATACAATATTTCTAGATCTATTTAACAAAATTTCAATTCCTACAAATAGAGTTTGTAAAAATTCATTCACTGGTATTATTTTTATAGGTTTGGATAGAGTGTTTGTTATATTTATTAGTTATTTAGCTTTACAAATAATAAATGGTATATTTAAGAAAGTTAGAAAACATAGTTTAATCGATGTATTAAAAGGTAGGATGAATTCTGTTATAAATAAAATATCATCATTGGTATACAGAGGTATAAAATAAACAAATATAATCTAACGATTTTATATGCTAAAAGTAGATAAAGTGGACTTTAATCCACTTTTTTGAAAAAAGCAAACTAAACCAAAAAAGTTTAGTTTGGATGTAAAGGAGGTAGTATTGCTTGGATCCATTATATATAAAAGTAAGTAACAAGACAAAACAAGTACTATATAAGTTTATGCAGGATAAGTCCATATCCATATTAAACTATCATTTTAAATATTTCTTCCAACACTACATAGATAAACATATAATTAAGGTAACCAGCCACCACTTTTCAAATCATAAGATTGAAGGATTGACTATTATTGATGAATTAGGTATTAGTTTTTCTTATGAGAAAAATAATCCCATTGTGAAGCAAAATTTCACTTTATGTCATGAACTAGGACATTTTGTACTTAAACATGAAGGTAATTATTTTGCAGAATCTATTGATAATCAGGAGAGCCTATTAGAGCGAGAAGCGAATATTTTCTCTGCTGTTGTATTAATGCCTGACATTGTTTTGTTGTCGAAGATTTATTATAGTTGCGACACCTTTCAACATATTCAAAATAGCTTGGATGTCTCAAAGCAGGCATTGTTCTTCCGCCTTTTGGATCTTCTTCGAGAATATTATCCTGAAAAAGAGAACACCATTAGGCAAGCAATTGAGGCTTATATTGATGGACAAAATGCTTCATTACTCCTATTGTTTCACGATATAAGAGAGCAAATTATTAAAGAATTTAACGGATATCAAACTTCTCTCATCAATAAGATAGAGCTATCTGTGGGCAAAAGAGGTTTTGTAACTAGTCAAGAGTATCCAGAACTTCTAGATCAAGAGAATTGGAAAACAATAAAGACTTGCCGAAAGAATTTAAAAGTATGGCTCATTTATGATAGAGGAAAATCTATAGCTTATGTTTGGGATAAAAATAAGCTAACTGACAAAGAGGCAAAACAAAAAGCTGAATTGAAATTACTATTAATGTGAGGGAAATGATGTACCAACCAGAAAAACTAAAGGCTCGTAGAAAAGAGCTAAAAATGACTCAAAAAGATATTGCAGATCAATTAGGTATTACCTACCAAGCCTATTCTGCATGGGAACGCGGAATAAAACAACCATCTAGAGAAAAAATAAAGCTTTTGGAGCAGATTCTAAATGCTCCAAAAGGCTATTTTACAGAGCTTGAAATCGTCCGACTATATAATACTTTATCGGATGAAGGTAAGAATAATGCACTTAGTTATGTCAGAGGCCTAGTTCAAAAAGAAAAATATAAGAACACTGTTTCAATGTCAGAAAAACTATACGAATACCATGTTTACGAACAAATGTCTGCTGGTATCGGTTCATCGGTGTATAACGATCAAAACTATGATACTGTCTATTTTGATGAAGAACTAGCCCACGATTTCGCCTCATGGATTTCTGGCGACTCAATGGAACCCAAATATCAAAATGGTTCTGTGGCTCTCATTCGTGAAACAGGGTTTGATTATGATGGAGCAGTTTATGCCGTAGTCTGCAATAGCCAGACCTATATTAAACGAGTTTATCGAGAGGAGCATGGCTTAAGGCTGGTTTCTATCAATCCAAACTATAAAGATATTTTTCTTTCGTATGATGAAGATCCTAGAATTGTAGGAATTATTGTTGGTAATTTTGTACCAATGAAACTCTAACAGTAGTTTTCGTACGTTGATTTTCTATTTCTGATGACTATGTAATAAAGAATATAGAAATCTCTTACTTTGTGACCCTATGCGCTAACCTCTTGAATATTTAGACAAATTACAATTGTTACAAAAATATTTCAAAAACACTTGACATTCTGTAACATCGTAATATAATAGCTAATATAAATTTAGGTGAGGTATCATAATTATGAAAAAATGGACAAGTTTAGCACTTTTAGGCTTAACTTCTGCAACTCTACTAGTAGCTTGTGGTTCTAAAAAAGAGGAAAATAGTTCTTCTGTAAAAGAAACACAGACTTCTATGAAATCTGGTCAAAATAAAACAAATCAGTCCTCTAAAAAGAAAAATACAAAAGCTACTGAATCTAGTTCAGAAGAAACAACACAATCAAGTCAGACAACCACAGCGTCTAACACAACAAGTGGTGACAAAGCTACAGATTCATCTCAAATGGTTCCTGCAGAGCTGGTAGGGACTTGGACAGGTACAACTGAAATCGCAAAAGATGTCCAAATGACAGTGGCTGCGGACGGAACGGTTACTACGACAGCAAACTTTTATCAAGCAGATGTGAACCCAATTCGTACAGCAACGACTAGAGCAAAAGCTGTTCAAGCTTCTGGTAATATCTATTACTGGGAAACAGACGAACCTGGAGCTTTTGATGCCCTTCTTCCCGGTATTGCTGGACTTGGGGGAGCCAATGCCAAGGTAAAAGCCGGTTTCATTTTGGAAGAGGGCCATTATACACCAATTGTATTTGTAACAGGACTTAATGAAGACTTTGATTATAGCAAATACAATGATTTCCGTGTCTCACTCACAAAATAAAGACATATTCAACGCTCTTAAAATTGAAAACACCCCAAAAGTTAGATTTTCCTATCTATCTTTCAGGGTGTTTTCTTATAGCCAAATTGGGAAAGAAATCAAAACTTCATCGCTCTATTTCTACTTATTATATTGTTGAAGTGCTTTATTATATGCTTTACTGCCTTTTTGGTAATATTCATGTTCTATTCCAGATATATCGACTGTAATGGTGCCATCCTTAACTTTATATTTTACTGTTGAATCAGTTCTACCTTCTCCTGATAAAAGGAAGGTGTTACTTTCTTGATCAATTGTAAAACTATCAGGCTTCTCTAATCTATAAGATAGAGCGATCTGTGATCAAAAAAAGTTTTGTTACTAGTCAAGAGTTTCCTGAACTTCTAAACCAAGAGAATTGGAAAACAATAAAGACTTACTGTGACAATTTAAGAGTATGGCTCATTTATGATCGAGGAAAATCAATAGCTTATGTTTGGGATAAAAATAAGCTAACAGACAAAGAAGCAAAACAAAAAGCTGAATTGAAATTACTATTAATGTGAGGTAAATGATGTACCAACCAGAAAAACTAAAAGCTCGTAGAAAAGAGCTGAAATTGACTCAAAAGGATATTGCTGATCAGTTGGGAGTCAGCTATCAAGCCTATTCCGCATGGGAACGTGGAGTAAAACAACCATCTAGAGAAAAAGTGCAACAACTAGAGCAGATTCTAAATGTACCAAAAGGTTTTTTTACAGAGATCGAAATCGTCCGACTATATAATACTTTATCAGATGAAGGTAAGAATAATGCACTTAATTATGTCAGAAACCTAGTTCAAAAAGAAGCTTATAAGAACGTTGTTTCAATATCAGCAAAACTATACGAATATCATGTTTACGAAAAAATGTCTGCTGGTATCGGTTCAACGGTTTATAATGATCAGGATTATAATACTGTTTATTTTGATAAAGAACTAGCTCAAAAAAATGAAGCACCTATTCCAAACCTATTGGCTCGAGAATTTGACCAAGAAAAGCCACTTGAAGCAATTGTAACAGATTTGCCTACGTCCGTGTTGGAAATCGTTGGGCTTATGTTTGATCATTGATCTCTTTAACCGTGAAATTATTGGACTGTCAGTTGGGTGGCACAAGACTGCAGAGCTCGTCAAACAAGCCAATCAAAGCATTCCTTACGCGCTTACCAATGTCAAGCTGTTCCATTCTGACCGTGGTAAGGAGTTTGATAACCAGCTGATTGATGAGATGCGGCATCGCTCGGTCTCTAAGTCAAGCAGCTTGTCCCTATGACAACGCCGTGTCTGAAAGTACTTACCGTGCCTTCAAACTCGAGTTTGTCAACCAAGAAACCTTCCATTCGCTGAAAGAACTAACCTTTAAAACAAAGGACTACGTTTACTGGTGGAATCATCACCGCATTCACAGCAGTCTGAACTACCAAACCCCAATCGCTAAGCGAATCAGCGCTTTAAAAAAACACTTTATAAATTTTGTATAGAAAAGTGTTGCCTTTTCATATCTCATTTTTTTACTTAAAGCCTTGACAGACTTGACAAATGGTAGAAAAGAGCCTAAAAAGGCAGAGTCCTGATAAGTTCTACCTTAAATTTCGTTATGAAACAAGTTTATTTCTTTCTAACGTCCTCAAGAACCTCATCGCCTTTCAACTCAAAGACTCTGTGATTCTATTATTTGTAAAACTTCTTTCATATTTTCAACTTTCCATTGCGCTTTGTCATTAAAAAATGGTAATCGGCTATCATAATAACCAATAGTTGCAATTCCGGCGCTAGTTGAAGATTCAATTCCAGAGTATGAATCTTCAATTGCAATACATTGTTCTGCTTGCAATTCTAACTTATGTAGCGTTGTTAAATAGATAGACGGATTTGGCTTACTTTCTAAAAAATTCTCTCCGCTAACGATGACATCAAAATATTTTTTTATGTCACACCTTTCTAAAACTTCATTAATATGCTCATATTTTGATGATGATGCTACAGCTAATTTGATTCCGTTTTTCAATGCATAGTCAATAATTTTTAGAATTTCTTTTCTAAAAAGTAAAGAATAATCAATTTTTTCATATCTCTCATCACTAAAAGAAGCATATTCTTTTTCTATAGTTTTTATATCATATTGTTTCTCAATAAATTGCTGTAAAAGCCTATAAAGATTAAAATATGATTTACCAACTAATACCAATAGCTCAGAATCTTCGTAACTAGATTTTGGATTAAGGTGTTTGATAAAATCTTTCTGTATTAGAAAATCTTGGTACTCTGTATCAACTATAACTCCATCCATATCGAAGATTATACCTTTCAAATTCATAAATCCTCCTTTAAAATCAAAATCTATCATATATAATACCCGTGTTGCTAGTTGATAAAAAATCCTAAATTATAGACCAAAATAGCCCGTTGGATCTCTAATTGCAAACCTGCTAAAGAGCGAGCTAGCGGATGTTCAATGTTAAACAATGCATTTAGGACAGAGATCCGAGTTTCGATGGTCCTTCGGATTGTCAGGATAGCAGGATTGTTGTGCTCAGCTGCTCCTTTCATATTTTTACGAATCGGCGTCAAAAAGTCTATTCCCTTGGCTTCCAATCGTTTTTTCAGTTCCTTACCCAAGTAGTCCAAATCCGCTAAAACAGGAGAATAGGGGATGGCATCCAGCAACTCTTCTGCCACCTGAATATCATGGACCGAGACAGGCGTAACCAAGTAATCCAAAATATAGCCCGACTCTGTCACCGCCAGATGAATTTTAAAACCATAGAACCACATGTTTTTGGAAGCGCAGTAGCCGATGTTGGCCACCTCATTCAAGACCTTGGCCTGATGATTTCTAACCGGCTGACACAAGAGGACTGGAAAGCTGTCGATAATGACTAATTCATCAAAATCCAGCTGATTGAAATAGAGGCAAATCAGCTGAAGCAGGGGCATCAGATAATGAACACGGCGATAGAAGCGGCTTCTCTCCAATCCCTGAATCCGAAGAAATTTCGGATAAATTGATAAAACTTTCGCTGTGACTTCATCCCAATTTCTGCCTGAAATTGCATCAAGGTTAAAACAGAAACATTCGAAACCTTGCATTGCTCTACATTCTTGCGGTGGATCAACTCATCAGGAGCGACTTTTTGATATAAGTCACGGCAGACTTTACGAAGCTGCGGCATACTGAGTTGAAGGTGATGGCGATTCGGTGTATAATGGAAAATGTCCATTTGGTTTACCTCCCTGCTATTTTTCTTCACTTGCAGTGTACACCAAATGGGCTTTTTTGTTAAGTCAAATCAACTATCAGCAGGAGTATATAATATCTAATGGATTCTTAGATATTATATCAGGAGAAATAGTAAATTTTCTTGTTTTATACCAATTGACACCAACAGCTAGTACATTTGCTTTTTTGGCTGAGATAATATCTGCATCTGAATCACCAAAGAATATCGCATCTGAGGGAGTTGCATTATAATGGTCAAGTATCTTCAAAATTCCTTCACTATCAGGTTTAGAATTAGCAACATCATCATCAGATACAATGTAATTAAAATATTTTTCTAATTCTAATTTCTTCATACTTATTTGTATACTTTTTCGCCCCTTACCAGTAAAAACAGCAAGTCTTTTTCCTTTGTAATTTAATTTTTTTAATAGCAAAGTAATATTTTCAAATACTTTATTTTGAACAATAAAATGATCGTGTAAATTTTCATAAAGAATGTAAAATAATTCGACTGCTTCATCAGCATATTTTTCTTCTACATGGCTCCTTATAATATCTTCCTCACTACCTCCAAATAATGATTCAATATCCGAATCACTCATTTTGATATTTTTATATTTTTCAAACACTATCCTGAAGCAACTAAAACAAAGAGGGAGTGATTCAATAATAGTATTATCAAAATCAAAAATAAATATTTCTTTTTTGTCAATCATCTTAGTCCTCTATAATAGTTTATATAATCAAGATATTCTTGTTCAATGTTATAAGGAAGGGAGTTATAATTGAAATAACTTAACTCCAGCGTTTCTTCTGAACTTACATTCAATTCTCCCGTATAATTAATCGCTTTGTATAGAGAGGTAACTACATAGATTTCATCTTTGTTTTGCAGAACAAAATGATAATCCTGCCCTGAAAAAGTATGAATTAACTTCAATTCTTCAATTGTTAATCCGGTCTCCTCAAATACTTCCCTAATTGCCGTTTGTTCAAGTGTCTCTCCTACTTCCAATAATCCACCTGGCAATCCCCATGTTCCTGAAGACCGTTTTTGAAGCAACACTTGATCTAGTTCATTTTCAATAATAACATTTGAACCTACTAGAATAAGTAAGTCATTACCTATCTTTTTTCGAATTGTTGACACGTAATTTTCTGTTGGTGTGTTAAGCATCTTGTATCACCCGTTTCTTTATCTCTTCAGCATTGATATGAATGTTTCTTAAAATATTAACTATCATTTCGATATCTGCATACGTTAGAAATGGATGCATAGGTAAACAAATTATATTTTTGGAAATATTTTCAGTATTTTCTAAAACAAGATCATTGTATTCAGAATAACAATCCATTTTATGTATAGGAGGAGAAAAATAATTTCTTGTTGGAATACCCTCTCTATTCAAACTCTGAACAACTGTATCTCTATCTAACCCAAATGACCTTGCATGCACTACTATGCATAAATCTTTATATGTACTAATTTGGTTATCCGGTATTTTTTGCAACGATACTCCTTCAATTTCAGATAATAACTGTCTATAATAATTGCCAATCTTTTTACGCTCCGATAGATTTTTGTCAATTACACTCAATGACATTAGACCAGTTATAGCTGCCAACTCACTAAGTCTAGCATTAACACCAATCTCAGTACAATTATAATCTCCCGGATTTCCATATTCTCTTAAAAGTCTAATTTTGCTATCAATTTCTTTATTTTTACTTACGACAATTCCCCCTTCACCTGTAACTAGAGTTTTTGTAGGAGAGGTACTATATACTGAGATATCACCAAAGTTTCCCAAATGTGTTTTGTCAATGGTACTACCAAATGCGTGAGCAGCATCATAGATAAGTTTAAGATTATGGGTTTTAGATACCCTTTCTAATTCATATACTTCTGCTCCAACTCCGAATATGTGCACAGCAATAATTGCTTTTGTTTTAGGAGTGATATATTTTTCAATGTTATTTGTTTCGATTGTAAATGTTTCAGAGTTGCAATCTACAAAAACAGGAATAGCTCCAACCTTTTTAATTGCATGAACAGTTGCACAAAATGTAAAACTAGGGACAAGGACTTCATCACCACTTTTTATTCCCAATGCTTCTAATGCTAAAATTAATCCTATAGTCCCAGAAGAGACAGCAGTTACATAGGGAGCTCCTAAATAACTGCTCACCTCAGACTCATACTTTTCTAAAAATCTCCCTTTTGAGAGCATCCCAGTTTTAAAAACTTCGTTAAAGTATGACTCATATTTTGATTCTGAATAAGTAGGAAACATAGGTTTTATAAATTTTAATTGACTTGAAAACGCTGGTTTTCCACCTAATATTGCTAATTGTTTCATATTCTAACTCCTTAATTCAAATATTCCTTAGTAGCAACTTTTACGTTGCTATATATATCGCAGAATGGATTATTAATTAACCCTGATTTCATGCTATTTGCAATTTCTTCTACTCCAACTTCAATAGACTTCTGTGATGAAAAACCCAACTGCTCTATTTTATCAAAAGAAACACTATAGCTTCGATTATCTTCCTTTAAACCATCTAAGTTAACTTTAGTATTTCCAGTAGCTTTTGAAATTATGCTAGCTACTTCAGTAAGATTATAATTTTCAGAATTATTACCAACATTAAATACTTCTATACCGTTATCTGTATATTTATTTTTACATCTTTCTTCAAAAAGCAAATTGATAGCTCTGGCCACATCTCCACAATGAATAAATGGTCTCTCTTGCTGACCGCCGTAAACATTTATAACTCCGTTATTTAATGCAGAGGCAGTCATTACATTTACAGCTAAGTCAAATCGCATCCTCCTCGATAAACCAAAAACGGTACAAAATCGCAATATGATAATATTCAACTTATCCTTATAATTTAATAAATCTTTCTCTGAAAGTAGCTTTAGCTCTGCATAATAATCAACAGGATTGGGAATACTATGTTCATCAAACTTATCTTTACCAAAACCATAGACACTACAGCTTGAGGCAAAAATAAAATTTTTCACCCCCTTTTTGACTGCACATTCTACTAGATTTCTTGTTCCACGAACGTTAATATCGTAAGCGATATCTTTGTCAACAACACATGAAGGCTCTCCAACTAGACTTGCCAAATGAATAATTGTTTCAATTTGATTTAGGGATTTCAAAATGTCCTCTTTGATTCGAATGTCCCCCTTAACTAATTTAAAACGTTCTGAATATAAAAACTCAGATAGTGAATCAAAACCAAATATACCGCTGTCTAAAACAACAACCTTATTTTCTTGATTATTTAGCAATTCTTCAACTAATCTTGAACCAATATAGCCACAACCGCCTGTCACCAAAATATTACTCATGAATCATTCTCCTTTTTCCATATTGTCTTGTTAATATAACAATCATTCCGAAAGCAACATCATAAGAAACCAAAACTTCATCGCTCTATTTCTACTTATTATATTGTTGAAGTGCTTTATTATATGCTTTACTGCCTTTTTGGTAATATTCATGTTCTATTCCAGATATATCGACTGTAATGGTGCCATCCTTAACTTTATATTTTACTGTTGAATCACTTCTACCTTCTCCTGATAAAAGGAAGGTGTTACTTTCTTGATCAATTGTAAAACTATCAGCTTCTCCGTGTTTTATTGAACCTCTATTCCCTTTTATAGTAAATGCCAATTCATTTCTTTCACTTGATATCCAATAGTATTCGCCATCCAGAGATTGTTGCTTATTTTTAGTGCAAGCAATTAGCGTAATTATTGATAATGACAACAATAATACGCTAACAAATTTTCTCATGTTTCTCGCCTCCTTTTATAATATTACTATACCAAAATAATGTTACAAAGCTGTATCAATGTCTGTTATAATGGAAATTTCAAATAATGTCCATTATAACAGACATTAGTAAATTTTAGAAAAAGATCTATATTTGGCTATAGTTTTACTAAATCTCTACGACTATAGATTAAAAATGTATACACTTCTATACAATTAATAGAAAAGGACTCAGCCCTGTGCAATACAGAACTAAATCCTTTGCTTAAATTAATTGTCTAACTTTTTGGGGTCAGTACAATCTGGTTGCTAGGGCTTTATTATGCTATATCTTACTAGGGATGATGATCTTTTTCAGGATTGCTCATAATCTTTGTAAATATTTCTTTATATTTATATTTCAGATATTTTTCGTGTAGAATGAACAAAGCTACGTAAACAATCATAAAAACAATAGATAAATACAGTATATCAAATGTACTATGTCCAAAATAAGTTGCGGACTCATAAGATCCAATAGCTCCTAAAACCAACCAAGGAATATACTTGTAATACTTAGTTACCATAACACAGTCCCCCCTTTAATTAAACTAATGAGAATATCTAAAACTAAAAGTCATACCTGTACTTGTAGGATTATAAGGATCTAAGGTTATCAAAAGATCAATTCCCCAACCTCTTGCAGCAGCATATTCATATGATTCAGCGTTTACGATATAGAGTTTTTCAATTAAAGAGCCATATCTTGGAATTAATTTTACTAAACTACCAATTGTTCGAAATTGTCGTGCACATTCTTTAACTTCCGAAGGACTTAAATGTCTATAAACATTAGTTACGAGAGCTCGAAACATAGATCTTGACTGTTCTTCATTAATTTCTTTTTGTACTTGTGTAATGATTTCCTTAGATATTGTTTCTTTTTCATAGTTTGACAGAGACGTTCTGTCTAATAATTCTTGTAATGTATATTGCTTACCTTCTTCTAATCTTAATTTGGAGATTTCTTGTTGCAAAATCTCAATCGGAGGAGCTGACTGTTCTTCAGACAGTACAGTACTTAAGGGAGAGAACGAAGAAAAAATTAACAATAAGGTACAACTACCTTTAATAATTATTTTATGATATTTCATAATATCACCTTCCTTTTGTTTTTTTACTTAATAATATGCTTCTATAAAAATAGGCAATTTCTCGAAGTGCCATATTCTTAAACTAACTTCTACCGCCAATAAACGTGGAAGTCAATTTGTCAAAACAATGCTATTAAAAAATAAAAGGGAAAACTTTTTGTTAAATAAGGTTATCATTACTATTAACCACATATAGTTTTTAGCCAACCAACTATATGTGGTCTAAGTAATGGGATTAAGAATAGACCTAAAATAAATATTAGAAACATTTTTTTGAAGCTTCTTTTGTTCATCTATGGACAGATTCCCGAAAAGTATATTTCTAATTTTTCTAAGTACGTCTAGACGTTTTAAAACTCATGTTGTGATTGAATTACGTTCAATACTTCTTGCATACTTCCAGCCTTCCAATTTGCCTTAGCATTAAATAAAGGCAATGGGTAATCGTAATATCCAATAGTATCAATACCAGCACTAGTTGATACCTGTATCCCTGAGTACGAATCTTCAATAGCAATTGTCATCCGAAACAATATAATCAAAATAATTCTTCAAATCCAGTTTTTCAAGACTTATTTCTATACTTTTTCTTCCTTTCTCTGTGAAAATCGCAAATTTTTCCCACTTTTTCTCAATGATTTCAATACTGAAACAACATCTTTCCAGAACTTCAATAATTTCTTTTTATGTTAATTCATTATTTAACTAAATCTTTGGAGGTAATACGTTTTCAAAGCTACTTTTTTACCATAGATTTTGAGCCTTCAACACATATTACTAAGCCAAAAATGCTCTAAATTTTTGAAATTCTAACAAATTACACCCTTGTACATTAGAATCACTTCTTTCTAATTAAAAATTAGATAAAACAGAAATACCATATAGTTAATTAGTATTTTCATCATTTAATCAACTAATCAGCCTTCCCAACATCAAGACCATTGGACTCCTTTTGTGATTGCACTCGAATCTCCAATTGTTTATTCTTCTGAATAAACTGTTGGTAAGGAATTGTATTACTAAACATAAAAACACCTAGTAATGCAAATGTAACTAATTTTTTAATTCCACGTTTTTTTCTCATGCAATGAAACCCCTTTCTTTTTCCTTATTTTTATTCTAACACATATATATTATTTATGCAATTATTTTTATTGCGCTTTGAACTTTTTTTTTTTTTTATTACCATAAAGAATTATTTATTCCTTTAACTTGCTATTTTGAACTAAAAATTTTATAATGAAATTAAGCAAATAGGAAGGTTTATTATCTTTAATGAATACACTCGCAGAGAAATTCAGATTAAAAAGAAAAGAGCTAGGACTCTCCCAACAAACTCTTGCAGAAGGAATTTGTGAACAAAGCCAGATTAGTAAAATTGAGAGAGGGCATTTCATTCCCTCCGCAGACCTTTTGTTCAAACTCTCACAACGACTTGAAGTACCATTAGATTATTTTTTTAATGAACAAATTGAAATTAAATCTAACCTCTCTAATTTCAAGCAATTATCTGCTCGACTATTAGATGACAGAAATTATGAAGATTTGGAATATATTTATAGAATAGAGATCGAACGAAGTACTTTTCTAACACTAGAAGACCGAACTTACCTTGAATGGATTAAAGCTATTATTGACTTCTATCAATATGACAGTAAGTGTGAGGCTATTTCTTCATTGGAAAATATATTATTAAAAGTCTCCTCAAATACTCTGATTTATTTAAAGGTATTGAATACTCTATCTAACTTCTATTCCTTAGTGGGTCGTGAACAAGAATATGAGGCAAACTACTCTCATTTAATGGAGTTATATCAGACAAAAAATTTTGAGCATCAAGAGTTTTTATTTGGCTACATCAGAGTTCGTTATAACTACGCTCACTACCTAGTGTCAAAGGAAAAATATAACGAAGCTATCCAAGAAGCTCTTGAGACGATTGAACTCTGTAAACAAAGACAGACAAGCTACCAACTGGCTCCCCTACTTATTCTTGTAGGAAATGCTGGAGCCAAATTTCTAGACAAAGAACAAGTCAAAAATTATTATATAGAAGCAAGAGAGTTATGTAAGATTTATAACAATCCTTTAATGTTGATGAAGATAGAAAATTATTTGAAGGAATTAGATACTGTATAGTTAATCTTGACATTATAGTTTTTCTGAAACGTTAAATAACCTGTAAGGCTGATAGTGATATTAATACTATCAGCCTTATAATTTTTTCATGGTATCTCAAATAACTATACTGATTTTGTTTCCCGTTCTAATTTGGTAACATTTTGATTTCTTGTATTATCAAGTATATTGATAAAATTCTCTAATCTCCTAACCTTATATTCGTAATCATCTATCCATTTAGTCATAAATCTTTGATTTTCTTAGGAATGATATTAGGATAGCAAGGATAATTTAGAAAAATTATCACATAAATTGATATAATACTTAGTATAGAACAACTTATTAAGAGGTTAATTATGTCTAAATCATCTAAACAAATCGAAGAAGACGCTATTGACTATTTAAAACTGGCACTAAAAAAATCTATCTTCATGTCATGCAAAAAAGAAAACATAAAATTGAACAAGCCATGATAGATTTAGCTAAAATCATAAAATGAGTAATAGTTGTGGTTATTGATTCAGTTTCATTAAAAAAATGATATGATAGTGATATAAAGTATCAATTAGGTGTAGGTATGATAAATAGACAAGCTAAGAAGTTTTTTGATTATTATTTAAAAATAGTTGCAACAGAAGAATATCAATCTTATTATCAAAGACATGAGCAGGAAGGATTAGAATTTCATAAAAAATACATTGAAGAAAAACATCCCGAATGGAGGACACGGACAGACTATTTTGATGAATTCTCAATTGGCGAGTTTATTATTTTAGATACACTTTCAAATGAGGGTGTTAATAAATTAACGAAGCGTTTATATTCGTTGCCAAAGTCGAAATTTAAAGTGAAAAATTATTATAAAAAACCTACTATATTTAAAAAATACGACTATGTCCATTTAGAATATTTAAGGTATGGAGTCGGAATTTTTGCTGAAATTGAGATAATTGGAGATAATTTTTTCAGCAGTATTGAAATAAGTTGGGCGACGGTAAATAATTATTATGCTATTTTTCAATATAGATTTCATTTCAAACAAGTATTGACAGAGTCTAATCTTCAATTATTTATTTCTGATAATATCAAAAACTTGAGTAAAAAAGATTACATTAATTGGTATATTCTGGATGATGAGGACGATAAGCTTAATTATCTATCTATTGATCAGATGACAAATGAACTTCCTTCTTTGATATGTCAACATTACATAACTACGTTTTTATATAGCGAAAATGGGAAAATGAACAAATTAATTAATCTAACAGTTGCTTTTCGAAAAGACAAAGTTGATATAGATAAAATATACTTCGGGGATATTAGTTATAGTCTATATAATAAAAAAGGCAATTACTATATTTCAAATAGTTTTAATGATAGTGATTATGTTCTATACTCAGGAAATAATTTCATTCCTAGATTTAGTATTTTAGGGTCTATATCACAATATGGGAACGAGCTCTATTACTTATTATTTGGAGAGCGAGAGCTTCACATTTTTGAAAGAGATTTTTCGAAATATGTATCAGGAAGAAAGAACATAATGTTTAATAAGAATTTTTTAAACCTTTTGAAAAAGATACAAAGCCTATCGGAGTCAGAAAACAGAATAGATATTTCTAATTTTAAAAAAGACTTTGAAGATTCTTGGACTATATTTGTATCAAATGACGAAGTTCAGCTAGAAAATTTATTTCATAAAAATTTGTCATATTATCGAAATGTAATTAAAGAAAATTATTCCTATTTGAATATGCTTACTGAGATAAATTACACAAAGACAAATACCATAAGTTCTATCGTTGCTACGATAGTCTCCATCATTGCTACCATTATATCTGTTATTGCACTCCTAAAGTGATATAATCAGTTAAAATTCAGTTATTTTGCTAAAATTAAAAGAAAAAAGCCTTTGAAATGCTGATTTCATAGGCTTTTAATATATCTAATCACTTCACTTTTGTAATTATCAAGTATTACAATCTATATTTCTTTTAATATTTTACCAAATAATTCTTCTAGCTTCCCTAAGTCTCCATAGACAGTTCCGTCCATATAAAGGTTGTAAACTTCATCATCTTGTTCCACTCGTATTTGTGCAGAATACCCTTTTGATAGTGCTAAGGAACGAATAACTTCCCGTTGAGTTCGTCCATTACCTTCTCGAAAGGGATGGAAATAATTAAGATTATCAAGAATTTTTGCTAAATGTTTAATGATTTCATCTCTTGAGTTGGCAGTTTGATGATAGGAATGAATGAGATGATTTATATAAGTTTCCGCAGCATTAAACGACTGTATCGACATAAAAGGATTACCACTTTTAGAGATATTCACCTTGCGATATTGTCCTGACCAAGCATAAACATCTTGAAACAAATAGTTATGAATGGCTAAAATATTACCCATGGAATAGACTTTAATGGCTTTCAAGCGCAAATCTGCAAGTCTTTTAGTAACGAATAAGTGTTCATTTCGGTAGGCTTCTTCAATATTTGTAACATTTTGTTTATTGATTAAGACTGTGGAATTTGGATAGGTATATTGGTGATTGGGGTCAATGTACTCATAGCCTTCGTATTGATTTTTAACCAATATTCAATTCCTTTCGTCTGTTGATAACATAAGTTTTTAAGTCAATCACATCTTGAACAGTAGGTTCATAATTTTCAATCATTGATGACCCAATAGCATACCAGACAGTATCAAAATCCGAAAAGTTATCAAAGGGAATCCCTAAAATTGTTAATTCTTCTTTATTTACATCAAGAGTCATGGCACACCTCCTTATATAGAGTTATCCTTATTATACCATAAAATCGGTATTTTCACCTAAAGGATAGAGACCAAAAGATATATGTAAGCGTATAGATTAATACTTACAGAACTAAAAATATTCCCCTGTTTTTAGTCCAACTGAAACCCATACTTTCCAAACCAGGTCTTAAGAAAAAAGGTAGAGAAAAAGGTAGAGTTTGAATTGAAATACAGTGCAATATATCGCATTTGGCAAAAAGAAAAAACGCTTGAAATCAGCGTTTTTCTTCTGTATTGATTCGTATTGAACCCCTACTTCACTTCTGTAAACACAACGTTTTTAAAAAATTATGCTCAAAATACATAGCTTGTAAAATCATATTTCAACTCCTTACTGTAGGACTTTCACTAGCTACATCCCTAGTTTGACGTTATTGTACTGATATTTTTAGACAGAGTTTTTATTATCCAACCTACAAAAAAGAGAGAACTTGCCACTCCTTTCTGAAACCTATACTTCCACCTATTTCTCCAGTTTTATCACCTTATCATAGCGCTTCAAGTCCTCTTCACTATAGTGATGAATCACTTCTACGAGTGCTTGAGGGAGCGAGAAGAGAAGTTGACTGATTTTCTCTTGATTTTTTAGGTCCAGATTGGCTTTGACTTCATCAGCTAGGATAAATTGGCGGTTGTGATAGAGAGCACGTGCAATTTCTAACCGCTGCTTCTCACCGCCTGACAGAGTCTGGTTACTAGGGGTTTTGCTTTGAAGAGCTTTCAAACCAGTTTGTCGCAGGATTTCATCCATCTTTACGGAATCCAATTCTTGTCCCAGAGCAATATTTTCCTCTAGGCTCAAACCATCAAAGATATGAGTAGACTGGAGAATATAGGCTCCTGCCTGATAGAGTTCATCCGAGGTTAACTCTTGCCCATGGTAGCGAATCCGACCATGACTGGGCTTAATTTCACCATAAATTAGGTTCAGTAAGGTGGTTTTCCCAGACCCACTTTCTCCGATAATGGCAATCTTTTCGCCTTCCTCAATAGTTAGGTCACAAGGGGCTAGAATTTCTTGACCATCACGCACTACACTGACTTGCTTTAACTGGATAGGAAAGACAGAACCTTCGAGAACAGAAGGCATTTCAAAGCCCACTCCCAGCAATTTTTGATATTTATCACAGAGAGACTTAGCTGATTTTCTAGTATTGATAAAATAAGACAACTCCTGAAATTGATAGCCAATATTATACGATACTAGATAAATCCCTACAAAGCCGGCTGCAGATAGGTAGTTATAATAGGTCATAAAACCACCAATGACAATAGGCGCAACAGAGCAAAAAGCATCAATTCCATTGATAAAGAGACTATTTATGGTCCGTTGCTTCTCATAGGCGATTTCTTCCTTTAGAGCCTTATGCAAATCTTTGGAGAACAGTTTGTAAAACAAACTTTGTCCCCGATAATACCGTATGGAACGAGCACCTGCGATCATATTGGTTGCTTGAGAGACATAAGCTTGGTTCGCCAGGGATTTCTCCTTCGTAATTTCATCCAAACGTTTAGAGCCAATTCCACTACAAAGAACAGGTATCGAATAAAAAATGACAAATAGCAAGCCAAGATAAAAATTAGTCCAAAGAGCATAACAGATAGAGACGGTTGTAAATCCCAAAGAAGAAATGATAATAACAGTCGGCTCAATATAATTATCTTCTAGCTGTTTTACATCATTTTCCAAGTCTGACAAAACTTCTTCATCCGCTATCCGACGGCTATATAGAAAAGTCTGAAAGATAGCCTTCTTAATACCCGACTTGAAGTCTGTCAGCACTCGTGCATAGTAATAACGTTTCCCTGCCAAACCCAGCAAGAGAATCAGATTTCCAACAATCCCCCAAAACAAGACCTGCCATAGCAAATGCAACTGGTGAGTGGTAAAACTAGAGACAATATACTGAATCAAAGCTGGTGTAATGATAGCCTCCAGCCAAGTAATCATAATCGCTATAAAATAGAAGAATAAGTGCTTCTTGGTTACATAAGATCTAAGCATAACGTATAAACCTCCTGAAGTTATTTACCAACTTAGATAGTCGCTCTTTATCTCTAGAAAGGTATATAATTTGTTGTATGCAATATTCCATAAGTTCTGGCTTGTGGCATTCTATGAATTCTCCATTCTCGTTAATGACAGTGGAATAACCATCAATTACATTGGCAACACATTCTATACACATACCTCTACACCAGCAATCTTTACACTTAGAAAAATTATCCTTATTATTAAATGTTTCAACATTTGGACTATTATGACTCCCCCAGAATCTAAAGCACAACTTCTTACTTCCATCTACGTCAAAAGTAATTGTATTGGAAGGATCAATATCATCGCAGAAAGTATGGTTTGTACTCTTGTAAATCATAGATATTAAAACATCGTATAAGATTGGGCTAATAAATGCTTTCTCATTACAATCAATTACATTCTGAATAGAAGTATCTATAAAAGTTTTTCTTTCAGATAAACTTTTTTCCATTTCTTTAACAATAAGTACTTTATTTTTACTGAAGACATCATTAACATTAAAATGAACATCCATCTCAGTAAAATATTTGAAAATAGCTTCTCTACTAATACCATTTTTTTGATGAATACGAGTATACGTTGATGCAATTTCGAAATTATCATAATCAATACTTTTTAAATACTTAATGAATCTCAGAGTCTTTCTATGACTTCCTTTTCCCCTTAACCTATCATGAACAACCTCTGGTCCATCTAAACTAATTGTTAAAAATGGATGAAATTTATTTAACATATGCTTTACTCGATGATTCAAAACAGTACCATTAGTTACAGTCTCAACTTTTAATATATTTAAAAATTTAGATAATTTCTCAATAAAATATACAAACAACTCAATATTTAAAAAAGGCTCTCCTCCAAAAAGTATTAATCGATTAATTTGTTTTATTCCCTTACTTACAATTTCCTGAATTATCTTATCAGCAGTATCAAAATCCATTACTCGATTGTTCATGCCATAGTTTCCACCATCAGCATAACAGTACGAACACGATAGATTACAGCTATTTGAAATATTTATTACAACTTTCTTCAAGATTCCATCATCAAGATTATCCAAAGTATTCGACGTATTTTTATATTCAGGTGAAGAAGACAAAGTAAAAGAAATGGAATCAAAATAATATGTACCAAAATCAGTATCAATTTTTTTTATCATAGCAATCCTCATTAATGAAAACAGAGATGGGGAAATTTTTCCCCACCTCGGAAGAAACTATCGACCGCCACCACAAGAATGACTTGGTCCACAGTTATTATTAACAACATAACCTTGATCAAACTCTAAAAGCTCTTCAAGGTCAATAACTTGTAGTTCTTCCATTATTTTCACCTCCTATGTTTTATATAGATATCATATTACCATTTTAGGAGCGCTATAAAAAATTCCCTTTTACACAATTTATTCTAAATCGTTCAACACTTGTTCTAAATGATGTTCAAACGTACATGCTAACTGTTGACTATTTACTAATTTCATTGCTGCGATACATTTTCTCATCTCAATTAAAGCATATTGATTATGAGTTTTCTTTAAATCGTACAAATTTTTCGCATAATGAAACACTAGTTTTTCATAAATTTCAGTTTCTGAGAAGTTACAAAATTTTAGTTGTTTTTCAAAATAAAGAGCATCTATTAGCTCGTTTCGTTCAATACATGTTATATAGGCATTTAACAACATGGTCGATAGTAAACGACGATTATTTGGAATATCTCTATAAAATTCAGAGCGATGGCACATTTCTTTTGATAAAACCATCATAGTTTCATGATTTAAAACATCTAATGTATTCATAAACAACAACAATTCATAACACCCCCAGTATTCTACAGAAAATAAGTACTCACTGACAAAACTAATATCTTGATCTGTCACATAGATCTTTCCTGATAAGTCCTGTAAACGAATCTTAACCAAAATCGTATTTAGCTCATAAAAAGGGTCTTTCTTCTCTTTTTTTTCCAACAAACTAATCAGTAAATTTTCCATACCAACGATATCTCGCTTTGCTACTAATAAACGAATTTTCTCTAACAATTCATTAAAGTCATCTCTATGAAAATCGCGCGCCGCGTATATAAATTCTTCAATTGGCATATTAATTGCTTCAAGTGCTAAAATGAATTTTGTAATAGTTAAGTCAGCTTCTTCATGCTCAAACCTTGACAGGTGAGAACTTGATACTCCACATTTAGAAACATCTTTTAGTGACAGTCCTCTTGATTCTCTAAATTTTTTAAAAATTTTTCCGTATTTCATTTAAAGTACCTCTTAAATTGTGTATAAGGGAATTTATTACAATATCTTGAATAACATTATATCATAGGAGAAAAAGAAAAGAGGTTGCTATTATGAATAAAAAATTATTTTTTTACTTATCTTTAGTAATATTTGGAGGAATCATAGTTATAGGAGTTGGATAATTTCACTCTCTTATAAAAAGAGGCTGGGACAAAAGTCCTAGCCTCTCAATTGTCTTTGGATTGTCGAGCAAGACGCAGTGGTTGAGTAGGCTCTACTACGCTGATTTCATTAGCTTTTACAAACCTACTCAACTGTGCGGAGGTGGGATGACAAAATCAAATTCTAACGAATTACCGATTTCTGGCCCACTCTCTTTTTATAGTGTTTGACGTGCAAATAAATTAACCTAACGAAAACTATCTTTTTAAAATCAATTATTTTAAAGGTCTTTTTTATATCATTCGTAAAGTCAGGTAGTGTAAAATAAGTTGTGCAACAGTCATACAAGTTATGAGATGAACGATTAAATACTAATTTAATACATACAACTATTGTATTGAATATCTTTATTGTTACAGAAGTTAAATAATTGAGATAATGAAAATCCTATGAAATCAAAGTCTCATAGGATTTTTTGTTTTGTTTATAGCTCAATAACTGAATTTTAACTGATTAAATATTCCATAAGAATATATGAATATTTAAAACGGATAACTTCTAGTCTTGATTAAAGTTTAAATTTGGTATCAGAATCGCTCCATATGCTCCTTCAGAAAACATACCAATATATAGCCTAAACTTTTCTATCATTGGTGTAATAAGTGCTTGTTGAAATTCACTATCCTGCGAAATATCTTCTGGTAAATCTGAAGCTAAGACTGAATATATAGCATCAATATCAGCAACAACTCGATACTGACTATCTGGATAAGAAATTTCCATCTTTATCAGTATAAGTTGATTCTCTTGTCCTTCCTCTCTGTCAGGAAGATTCAGATTAATTGAAGCTCTTCCATCTTCTTCAACTTCTCCTGTATTATGAATATTAAATTCGAATTTGCTAAATGTTATTCTTCTTATCTCTATATTTTTTGACTTCATTTTAACCTCCAATAGACCATGAAATTACTTTATTATCTTGTAGTCTATTATTAGTAATATTCTGCTCTTTATATGGTTGTATTTTTTCAGATTGATTTTTTACAATGATTGTTTGATGAATATGTTGCTCTGGTGCAGAAACCTTTTCTGCAATGGTTTGACTAAATTTTTTAGTCATATGCTCAAATTGCTCTGCTAACTGTTCAACAACATTTTGAGTTTGTTTGAATAACCCATCATTAATCAATTGTACTATAGTTTGATTTAAACTAACTCCTTCAATCTCAGATCGTTCTTTAACATCTCTATGTAATGTTTTAGGTAATCTTAGCGTTATTTTTCCACTATACTCTTCCAGAGAGTTCTCAAGGGGTTCTTTAATTTGTCTCCCCCACTCAAGATTAGCCTCAATCCAATCTGCTTTAGCTAATTCAATCTCATCATAAACTTCTTCTAAAGATTCACCATAAACGATTAGTCCTGGTAACTCTTTAATAGAGGCAGTAAATAATACTTCATCCTCGTCAAAAATTTGTCCAATTAAAATCGGATAGTTCAATCCAAGATAGTATTCTTTATCTTTCATCATCTAAACCCTCCTCCAATTCTATCACTTTCTCAATCATTTTTATAACATTCTTCACATAAACCGGCTTTATTGGCTTATGTCGTGGTATTGGATAACTCTCCTCCAATAGAGCATGAGAGGTTATTGAATGATTGGTTCCTTGCTTCCACATAAAACCATATTTTTTACACAGAGATTCTAAGCGTTCAGGGGTAACAGATTTGGGGTCATTTTTTATTTTTTGCAACTCTTTTTCCTTGCCCATGATATACCTCATTCATAGCGACACCATATATAGTGTCATATTGATTATATACAAAAAAGTTGATGATTTCAAGGATTTCTTTTATTTTCAGTAAAATAACTAAATTTTAACTGATTAAGATACTCAAGTGATTATTTCGGCTAAATCTAGCATAGCTTTTTCAATCTTATCTTTTCCTTTTTGCATAACATTAAGGTAGATTTTTTCAATAACTTTCCGAAAAATATCTGTTTTTTTCGGAAAGATGGCTAATAATCTTTATGAATTATAAAAAGCGAAATTTATAACCAAAAAATTTTTTAGAGCTATTCTATCTACTTCTAGTCCACAAACATATAAAAAGAGGCATTTAAGCCTCTTTTTCTCTCCTTCAAACACTCTGTCACTGTCCATTTACTGTCCAATATAATGTAATATTATTGAATATCGTTAATTTTTTTGAACTCTAAAGCCTTTAAAATCAAGATTTCTAATGATATCAAGACCTAAAGAATCTTAAATTAAGTTTTGCATATTCATCATAGCAATAACATTCCTTCCAAATTGTGAAATTTACAGTTCATTATACCATTTTTTAGACGCTTGGAAAAGCCTAGGTGAGGGAACTCTGACATCATGCCTGCTGTTTCAGGCAATTTCATGAAGAGAGAAAAGAGTTTTGAAATCTGTGGGCCTCATCTTCCCTTAAAAGCCAGAATGTTCTTTCAAATACTCCTCTTCTTCCTTGGTCGAAGGCCGTCCTAAGATGGCATTCCGATGTGGATAACGCCCAAATTGTTGAAGAATGTCCATGTGCATCTTCTCATACTTCAAACGCTTTTCTAAGCCCGGTTGATCAAATAGGCGCAGAGCTTCTTCATGAATGGTTAAAGATTCCGAATGCATAAAGGGCATGTAGAAAAAGCCTCTTTGTACAACTGGTAATTCTTGAGCTTGTGTTAGGCCTTCTTGGGCCAAGACCAAGGCCAGGGAATCTGTCGCAAAAGCTTGGGCAGTCCCTCGAAAAATATTGCGAGGAATTTGGTCCAAGAGCAAAATCTCTGCTAAACGCCCTTCTGCCGTAGCCCGCCAGTGAAACAATTCCCCACGACTGGCCTTCCAATAAAGTTCCTCAAAGCGCTCCCGCATTTCTTGATCCAGTGCTTCTGATTTTTTGAACCAATCCTCTGGCTTCAACTCTTCGAACCAGAACCTTATCACTTCCTTCATTGCTTAACCTGCCATAATTTTTTCTTTTGTTTTTTCATCCAATGCATCATTCATCCGGCCGTACTTATATCCAGCCAAATCCAAGGCTACATAGGTAAATCCGATTTTTTTCATGTAGTCATTGATCTTGTCATGCAGTTGGATGGCTTTAAGCAGATGGTCTTCTTCCACTTCGATGCGCGCCAAGTCTCCATGCACACGCACACGGACTTGCTCAAAGCCAAGTCCTACAAGGAACTCTTCCCCTTCAAAAACCCGTTGTACATTTTCTGAAGTGATTTTCACTCCGTATGGGAAGCGTGAGGCAACGCTACAAGATGGCACCTTATTCCAATTGGAGACCCCTCTTTCCTTGGCCAATTGACGAATTTCTGTCTTATAGAGGCCGGCTTCTTGCAAGACACTGCGGACACCCGCTTCGTCCCGAGCCTTGATACCAGGGCGAAAATCGTCGATATCATCCATAATATTGCCGTCTACCAATTGCTTAAAGCCCAGTTCTGTAACTGAATCCTTAATAGTTTGGTACATCAATTGTTTGGTGTAATACCAAATATTGGGCGTATTGGCAGCAATCCGTGGATCACTCAATTCTCTCATTTCCAGTCCAAGCACAGGTGCTCCTAGCTGATCGGCCAAGTCGAGCGCTAGATCGAATTCTTCATTTGAAAACATCTCAGAGTTCACGACGGCCGCAATAACATTGTCAGGTCCCAAGGTATCCAAGGCCACCTTCAAGAGATAAGAGCTGTCAATCCCACCTGAATAGGTAACGGCTACCTTTCCGATTTTTCGTAAAATATCTTGTAATTTTTCTTCTTTTTCTTTTCTGATTTGTGCTTCTGTTGCCATCTTAGAATAGCTCCCTTCCGATAAATTCTTCAATCCGTTCATTATCCAAAATCACGATCTTTTGCTGTCGAATATCCAAAACACCTTCTCGTTTTAATTCATTGAGAATGCGATTGACACTGTTTCGCGTCGAAATCCCACAAAAACCGGCAATATCTTCATTGGTAATGTTGAAATCAATCAAGAAGCCGTCTTCTTGCTCCACACCAAACAAACTGCTTAGTTTTTGCAAATGAAAACAAACCGCCCCTTTTTTACCATTCATCATCATATACTGCTGAGACTCCATACTTTCAGACAGTTTATTACGATAATAGTCCCTCACATAGTCCTGCAGCTCTTTATGCTCTTTGACAAAATTCCAAAACTTGACCCGAGGAATACGATAAAAACTTGCTTCTTCTGTCTCCACTCGCACATTGAAAGGTGAGTCTGTATAGTTGGACACCTCATCACGAATCAAAGAGACAATGTCAATGGCTTTTAGATAGGAAAAGTTAAACTCACGCCCATCACGCATGATGACACTTGTCTTGACCACACCTTCTTTCAAGATGTAGATGTAATCCTCTTTGATCCCACGATAGGAGAGGTAACTATGGTATTTTTTCTTGACGATCGGCGTTCGCCTCTCTTCCAAAAATTTCACTAAAAATTCTGAATTCACGACGGTTTTTCCTCCCCATCTGCTCTTTCTTGAAATCACACTAATGATACACCTGTTCTTAAACAATATAGTTAACATTTGTTGACATCAATTGATGCACACCTCTTTTTAAAAAGAATTATACTATAAGTATCAGTATTAATAAAGGAGATCGCAAATAATGGTAGAAATTAAATTACCGTACGACAAAAAATCGATTGTTGCAAAGATTCCAGATGAAAACTTTGCAGGATTGTTAGAGTCTAAGGCGGAAAACTTCCATAACCCACTGTCTGAAGAAGAAACTGTTGAACGTTCAATGGACAACCCTATCGGCAGCCCTACTTTGGAAGAACTTGCTAAAGGCAAAAAAGACATCGTGTTGATCAGTTCTGACCACACTCGTCCCGTTCCTTCTCACATCATCACTCCAATCATTTTGCGTCGTATTCGCTCAGTTAACCCTGATGCACGCGTGCGTATCTTGGTTGCTACTGGTTTCCACCGTCCTTCAACTCGTGAAGAATTGATCAATAAATACGGCCAAGAAATCGTTGACAATGAAGAAATCGTTATGCACATTTCAACAAACGACGATGACATGGTGAAAATCGGTCAACTTCCTTCAGGTGGTGATTGTATCATCAATAAGATCGCTGCTGAAGCTGACTTGTTGATAGCAGAAGGATTCATCGAATCTCACTTCTTTGCTGGTTTCTCAGGTGGACGTAAATCAGTCCTTCCAGGTATCGCATCATACAAAACTATCATGGCGAACCACTCAGGTGACTTCATCAATTCTGATAAGGCACGTACTGGTAACCTTGACCACAACCCAATCCACGAAGATATGCTTTACGCTGCTCGTACTGCAAACTTGGCTTTCATCGTCAACGTTGTATTGGACGGCGAAAAACACATCATCGGATCTTTCGCTGGGGACATGGTTGAAGCCCACAAAGTTGGTTGTGACTTCGTTGCAGACTTGGCACATGTGTCTAAGATCGAAAGCGACATCACAATTTCTACAAACGGTGGTTTCCCACTTGACCAAAACATCTACCAAGCTGTTAAAGGGATGACTGCAGCCGAAGCTTCTAACAAAGAAGGCGGAACAATCATCATGGTGGCTGGATGTGCAGACGGTCACGGTGGAGAAGGTTTCTATCGCAACCTTGCTGACGTAGAAGATCCAAAAGAATTCTTGGAACAAGCTATCAATACACCTCGTTTAGAGACTGTCCCAGACCAATGGACTTCTCAAATCTTGGCACGTATTTTGGTACACCACCATGTTATCTTTGTATCTGACCTTGTAGATCCTGAATTGATCAAAGGTATGCATATGGAACTTGCAACTTCATTTGACGAAGCGCTTGAAAAAGCCTTTGCTCGTGAAGGAAAAGATGCTAAAGTAACAGTTATCCGCGACGGACTTTCTGTCGTTGTTGAATAGAATCAAACATGGATTTTCAACCCAATCTAGAACAAACACTCCGTTCTTTGCAAGCAGGTCATCTCTCAGTAGAGGATGCGCTGGAGCAAATCAACGGGGTTAAAGAACTAGGGTATGCAGCAATTGATACTGACCGGCAACGTCGCAACGGCTTCCCTGAAGTCGTATACGGCGAAGGAAAGACAGTTGAGCAAATTGAAGGAATCCTGCAATTTCTTTCACAAAAAGAATTGCCGATCCTCACAACAAGAGTCTCTCTCCAAAAGGGAGAGGCTCTTTCTCAGCGCTTTCCGACTGGCCACTATTATCCAGAAGCCCGCTGCTTCGTTCTCAACTCTAAAAAGGAAGAAGCCGATCCTGAACACTACATTGCGGTCGTCACAGCAGGGACAAGTGATGTTCCTGTTGCAGAAGAAGCTGCAGTCACTGCAGAAACCTTTGGCCATTCGGTTCGCCGAATCTATGATGTGGGAGTCGCCGGCATCCATCGCCTCTTCAATCGCTTAGAAGAGATCCAAAAAGCCAGTGTGATCATCGTGATTGCCGGTATGGAAGGAGCTCTTGTTAGTGTTGTAGGAGGTCTTGTGGATGTTCCCGTTATTGCCGTTCCGACCAGCATTGGATACGGAAGCAACCTTCAAGGGCTAACAACCTTGATGAGTATGTTGACCTCTTGCGCTTCTGGCGTAACGGTCGTCAACATTGATAACGGATTTGGTGCAGCTTATTCAGCATGTATGATCAATCGACTCAACCACAATCGAAAGGAAAACTGATGACCAGTCTATTTTTAGAACCTTTTTCTGGAATAAGTGGCGATATGCTCAATGGTCTTCTTGTGGACCTTGGGGCAGATGTCGAGCTTCTTCACACAGAACTCGAGAAACTGGGAGTGGATGGTTTCCACCTCCACGTTCATCGCGTCGCAAAAAGCGCAATTTGGGGAACTGATTTCGATGTTCACCTTCACCACGGGGAGAAAGATACGGGGATTGAAGGTGATTTTGATCACGATCA
>FLSB01331866.1_pt1 | contig 44901 bp, 34 predicted proteins | sample 1550551 | NCBI WGS metagenome assembly FLSB01 (sample SAMEA4031774, study PRJEB14383) | metagenome | biome: human; feature: oral; material: saliva | place: Philippines | collected 2014 | reverse complement strand
GTGGTCATGTAGTAGTTTCTCCGAAACGGACTGGATAGTAGATGGACAGTTCCAGCGCCTGAAGACTGTTGCGGATGCACCTGTCCCCAGACACTGGGGTTTAGTTTAGCAGCCTTTGACGGGCAAATGTGACGAATTTGGCGACACTTTCCGTGGCGTGCGTCGCGTCGTCTTGACCGTCAGTGCGCCGCGAGCTGCCACGACGCGCCGATCCCAATAGCGACATCGAGCGGCACGGAAAGCTCGACGGGGGTGGCCATCTTGTCTCGGACGATGTTCTCGACGTCCGCTGCCTCACCAGGAGCGACTTCGAGGAGCAATTCGTCGTGAATCTGGACGAGGATCCGCGACGCGAGTCCCGCCTCGGCCAATGCGGTCGCAACGTTCATCATCGCGATCTTCACGATGTCTGCCGCGCTGCCTTGAATGGGTGCATTCAGGGCGGCACGCTCAGCCATCTCACGACGCTGGCGGTTCGAGGAGCGCAGGTCGGGCAGGTAGCGGCGTCGGCCAAACATGGTCTGGGTGTATCCGTCAGCTCGCGCCTGCGCAACGAGTCCGTCGAGGTAGTCGCGGACTTTCCCGAAGCGTTCGAAGTAGCGATCACGCAGGGTGGCGGCCTCGGGCACGGGAATACCGAGCTGGGCGGCGAGGCCGTAGGAGGATAGACCGTAGGCCAGTCCGTATGAGGTGGCTTTGATACGCGAGCGCTCCTCTCCTGTCACCTCGGCGACTGGAGTGCCGAACACCATCGACGCCATGGTCCGATGCAGGTCCTCGCCGGAGTTAAACGCCTCAATGAGCGCCTCATCTCCGGACAGGTGCGCCATCAGGCGCATCTCGATCTGCGAGTAGTCCGCGCTCATCAGCGACTCAAAGCCCTCACCCGCAACAAAGGCGCCACGGATACGCATACCGTCGGCGCTGCGCGCGGGGATGTTCTGCAAGTTCGGGTCGGAGGACGCCAGGCGACCCGTGGCCGCCGCAACCTGAGAGAACGTCGTGTGGATGCGTCCATCCGAGGCGACCGTGGCGGACAGCGAGTCCACCATCTGCTTGAGCTTGATGCGGTCGCGGTGGGTGAGCAGGAACCCAAGGAACTGATGCCCCGCTCCCCCTTCATCCGCCGTCTTCGCGTGCAAATCAGCCAAGGCCTCGGCGTTCGTCGTGTACCCGGTCTTCGTCTTCTTCGTCTTGGGCAGACCGAAGTGATCGAAGAGTAGCTCCTGGAGCTGCTTGGGGCTCGATAGGTTGACCTCGCGTCCCGCCGCGGCCCACGCTCCCTCGCGCGCGGCATCGACGGCCTTGCCGAGCTCGTCGGAGAGCCCATCGAGCACGGACGTGTCCGCGGCAATGCCGATGTCTTCCATCTGACCGAGCAGGATCGACAGGGGCATTTCCATGTCGGTGAGAAGAGAGGCTTCGGAGCTTTCCTCCAGACGCGAGCGCAGAGTGGAGGCGAGCGGATGTAGGTGGGCGGCCAACTTCCCAGCGCGCACCTGGGCCGTGCTCGGGCCAGCTCCCATGTCGCCGAGATCGAAGAGAGCCTCAGAGTCACCTTTCTCTTCCTCGATCACGACGCCAAGGACACGCGACAGAACATCTTCGAGCTTGTGGGAGCGTTGGTCGGGGTGCGCGAGGTAGGCGGCCAGCATGGTGTCGAACTCGACAGGGCCGAGAGTCCAGCCGCGCGACGCAAGCGCATGGCGCGCCCCCTTCGCATCATGCACGATCAGGGACGAGGCCGTGGCAAGAACGTCACCAAGCGCTTCCTCCTGCTTGGGGCTGAGCTCGGCAGGATCGATGACGAGCGCATCGCTGCCGGATGCTAGGACTATGCGGGTGATATCCCCACGCACGGGCCGCAAGTCGCCTTCGACGAGAAGAGCGAGACTGGAGCGACTGCCCGCCCATTGCGCGATATCGCTCGAGGCATCGGCAACCATCACCTGGATCTCGACGTCGGCGGCGGGTTCACGAGTCTCATCGACGGGTCCCTCCCCCATGCCGATGCCCGCGACCTCGCGCACCTTCTGACGCAGGCGGCCAAACTCGAGAGAGTCGAAGAGACGGTCGACGGCGGCGATATCCGTTGGACGACGCGCGAGATCGCTCAGCGACACCTCAAGGTCCATGTCGGTGAGCAGACGATTGAGACGACGATTGCGCGTCACGTCGTCCATGTGTTCACGCAGTGCGGCGCCGCGCTTTCCACCGATCTCATCGGCACGCGCCAGCAGGTTGTCGAGACCGTCAAACTTGTTGATCCACTGCGCGGCGGTCTTCGGTCCCACACCTGGCACGCCAGGCAGGTTATCCGACGTCTCCCCCACGATTGCAGCGATCTCGGGGTAACGATGCGGCGGTACGCCGTACTTGTCTTCGACTGCCTGCGGAGTCATACGGCGCAGATCACCAGGCCCCGTGCCGGGATAGAGCACGGTCACGTTGTCGGTCACCGTCTGGAACGAGTCACGATCGCCGGACACCACCAGAACAGTCGATCCCTCGTGACCTGCGCGATACGCGAGAGTCGCAAGGATATCGTCGGCCTCAAAACCCTCACGGGACAGAGACACGATACCCATCGCATCAAGCACCTCGCGGATGAGCTCCACCTGTCCCTTAAATTCTTCGGGCGTCGCGTCGCGCGTGCCCTTGTACTCCGGGTACTCCTCAGTACGGAATGAGTGCCTCGACACATCGAAAGCGACCGCGATATGCGTCGGCTGCTCGGTCTCCAACAGGCGCGTCAGCATTGAAACAAAGCCATAAACCGCGTTCGTGTGCTGGCCTGTGGCCGTCACGAAGTTATCCGGCGGGAGCGCATAGAAGGCGCGAAACGCCATGGAATGGCCATCAATAATCAGCACAGTGTCACTCACACATGCCACCCTAGATGCCATGACACACGATCACCAGACGAAACACACGCAGTCTTCCTCACCCGATCCCCTCGCCCGCGGCGGCTGGGTCGGGGCACACTGGCCCGGAACCCTCATGGAAGCCACCGGCATGGAGGTTGTCGAGCACAGTGCTGTGCGCACCGTCATCTCGATGCCGATCGACGGAAACCGCCAGAGCGCCGGGATCCTGCACGGAGGTGCTTCCGCGGCACTCGCCGAGACGGCTGCATCCTTCGCGGCCCAGATTCATGCGCGCGAGACAAACCCAGGCAAGCAAGCCTACGCCGTCGGCACCGAACTCAACGCTTCGCATATCAGCGCTGGACGGGAAGGGATCATCACCGCGACCGCAACCGCCGTCCACCTGGGGCGCTCGTCGACCGTCCACACTGTGGAGATCAGGGACGAGGCCGACAGCCTTATCTCAGTCGCGCGCGTCACTAACCGAATCCTCGTGCGCTCTAGCCACGACTGAGGGCCAAGAAACAGCAATGGGGAGGGTCGTGACCCTCCCCATTCGCATGCGCGACTCTCAGTCGTCAACCTGGTTGATGACCGCGTCAGCGACCTCACGCATCGACAGACGACGATCCATCGACGTCTTCTGGATCCAGCGGAAGGCCTCAGGCTCGCTCATTCCCATGTTCTTCATCAGCAGGCCCTTGGCGCGGTCAACGCGCTTACGAGTCTCGAAGCGATCAGACAGATCGGCGATTTGGTCCTCCAGCGACTCGATCTCAGCGTGACGCGACAGTGCAATCTCAACGGCGGGAATCAGGTCGGCCGGGCTAAACGGCTTCACGACGTAAGCCATCGCACCGGCGTCTCGCGCGCGCTCGACAAGCTCCGTCTGCGAGAAGGCGGTGAGCATGACGACGGCGCACGACAGTTCCTGCAAGATCTTTTCCGCTGCGGTGATGCCATCCATCTTCGGCATCTTGACATCCATCACACACAGATCGGGTTCGAGCTCGAGTGCCAGCTCGACAGCTTCCTCACCGTCGGCGGCCTCGCCGACGACCTCGAACCCCGCCTGGGTGAGCGTCTCAACGATATCGAGACGAATCAACCCCTCGTCTTCTGCGACGAGGACGCGACGCGGTTCAGCCTGCTCTTCACTCATTGTCATATTCCTCAGTTTGATCGGTTTGCTCAGCTGCTCTATTGTGGGTCTCGCACACGCGAAGCCCCGATAGCCCAACTGGCAGAGGCGGTCGGCTCAAACCCGGCTTGTTGTGGGTTCGAATCCCACTCGGGGTACCGCCAGTGGAGTACGTGCTCCTAATGGTACCGGCATTTCAGCGCATATGCGACGTGCGCACCACAATTGATACATCAAAACCGCAGACGGAGAAGGGGCCGACAAGCAATGCTTGTCGGCCCCTGTCGACTCAGGCCACGACACTCAGTTCGAGACCGAGATACTCGGCAGCCGCGCCCCTGCGGGCCGGCTCGTCAAGATCGGCGATAGCCTGCTTGACCCTCGAATCGTGGAAGTCAGCAAACCAGGGCTCAACGGCGCGCGAGAGCTGGCCGACCTCCAGGTTGTTGGCCACACGGCCAAACAGAGTATCGTGGACCGACACGGTCCGGATGTTCGTATTCATTTTTCTTCCTCCATCTTCTTCTCTTCGGGCGCCCCAGAAAACATGCTTTGATCGCACAGGCATTTCTGAGCACGCCAAGCAGCACTTTGCTGCATGTGCCGCGCCGTCGTTGGTGCGGCGTCCACGTGTCTCAACGTGTATCCGAGTACTTTATTCCACGAATCCCGTTTTGTCCACGTGACGAAACAAAAACAGTGGGGGCCCTGGCTCATCGCCAGGGCCCCCACTACTCACGCATCTCACGCGTGGCGTAGACCGCCAATCGCATAGTCGGCTTCATCTCCGACTTCGTGGATACGCAGCATGTTCGAGGAGCCAGCGATGCCCGGCGGCATACCGGCAACGATCACGAGCTGATCACCGATGTCCGCCAGGTGCGAGGACTGCACGACCTGATCAAGCTGCCACACCATGTCGTCCGTGTGTTGCACCTCGGGAACACGGTAGGTCTGAATACCCCAGGACAGCGCGAGGCGGCGACGCGTCGACTCGAGCGGCGTGAACGCCAGCATCGGGATCGGTCGGCGCATGCGCGAGAGCAGACGCGCCGACGTGCCGGACTGGCTAAACGTCACCAGGTAACGGGCATCCAGGTGCTCGGCGATACGAGCGGCAGCTTCGCAGATAACACCCGCACGATCAGCGTAGAAACCGGGGATCGAGGCGATGCGCTCACCACCGTTTTCTTCCGTCGACTCGATGATGGCAGCCATCGTACGGACGGTCTCAATCGGGAAGGCACCGACCGACGTCTCACCGGACAGCATGACCGCATCGGCGCCATCAAGGATGGCATTCGCGCAGTCGGAGGCCTCGGCACGCGTGGGGCGCGGGTTCTTGATCATCGAGTCCATGACCTGCGTCGCGACGATAACCGGCTTGGCGGCGATACGAGCAAGCTCAATCGCGCGCTTCTGAACCAGCGGCACGGCTTCCAGGGGCATCTCAACACCGAGGTCACCGCGTGCGACCATGATGCCGTCAAATGCCTCGACGATCTCTTCCAGCGCCTCAACGGCCTGCGGCTTTTCAATCTTGGCGATGACCGGAATGCGCTTGCCCATCTCGTCCATGATCTCGTGGACGTCCTTGATGTCCTGCGCGGAACGCACGAAGGACAGCGCGATGAAGTCAGCATCCTGCTCAATGCCCCAGCGCAGGTCTTCCTTGTCCTTTTCGGACAGTGCGGGGACGGACACGGCGACGCCAGGAAGGTTCAGGCCCTTATGGTCCGACACCATGCCGGGAACCTCAACGCGGGTGACGACGTCAGTATCCGTCACCTCGACGACGCGGACCGCGACGTTGCCGTCGTCGATCAGCAGGCGGTCACCGGGAGCGCAGTCGCCGGGCAGCCCCTTGAAGGTCGTCCCGACGAGTTCCTTCGTGCCGGGAACATCACGGGTGGTGATGGTGAACGTGTCACCGATCTTGAGTTCCTGGGGGCCATCCTGGAAGGTTTCCAGGCGGATCTTGGGGCCCTGGAGGTCAACCAGGATAGCGACCGCGCGACCGGACGTCGCAGACGCCTTCCTCACGCGCTCAATAACGGCCTCGTGTTCCTCAGCTTTTCCATGCGACCGGTTAATACGCGCGACATCCATGCCGGCGTCCACCAGCGCTTGGAGCTGCTCAGGAGAATCAGTAGCAGGTCCAATAGTGCAGACAATCTTAGCTCGACGCATAGATAAGAGTTTACCGCCCAATCACAGCTGGAACGAGGAGGATCCCCTCCGGGTCGACGTGATCATTCCCATGAATCCGCCTGAGGTAGAACCTCAGCGCGGAGAAAAACGACCAAGATCGGGATCAGAACGACTCGAGAGTGCTCTCGTCGGCGGACTCTTCCTCACTCACGCCAGCACCAACAATATCGTCAGCGTCACTGTCTTCGGGGGCAGCCTGGTCCTCCGCTTGCTCGTCGTCCGCCGTGGATTCGCCGTCGTGCGGATCGACGGTCGTCGGGCGTCCCAGCCGACCAGCGACGACGAACACAAGCACACCGAGCGCGAACACGAGCAGGGACGTCCACACGTTGAGGCGCAGACCGAGAACTCGGTGCGCATCGTCGATGCGCAGCATTTCGATCCAGCTGCGTCCCGCTGTGTACGCCATCAGGTACAGACCGAATACCTGGCCACCGGCGAAGCGGTGACGACGATCGAGCCACACGATAAAGGCGGCTGCGGCAAGGTTCCACAGGCACTCGTAGAGGAACGTCGGGTGGAACAAAGTGCCTGCCGGATACCCGGCGGGCATGTGGGCCACGTCGATCTGAAGTCCCCACGGCATTGTTGTCGGAGCGCCGAAGAGCTCTTGGTTAAACCAGTTTCCCCACCGCCCGATGGCCTGCGCAACGAGCAGCGCCGGAGCCAAAGAATCAGCAATCGGGCCGAAGCGCACGCCCGCACGCTTGACGGCAATAAATGCACCCAGCGCACCGAAGGCGACGCCACCCCAAATTCCAAGGCCACCGCGCCAAATCTGGAAGGCAAGCATCGGATCACCACCCGGGCCAAAGTAGGCATCCGGGGACGTGACGACGTGATAAATCCGCGCACCCACAACTCCGAGCGGAATCGCCCAGAGGGCCACGTCGTAGAGCGTGTCAGGATTTCCTCCGCGAGCACGGTAACGGCGAGCGGTCCACCAGACGCCGATGACCATGCCGATGGCAATGATGATGCCGTAGGCGCGCAGCGGGATCGGGCCGAGGTGCCAGACACCCTGCGAAGGCGATGGGATGCCGACAGCGGTGAGGGTATTCACGCGCGGGCCCCGCTGACGCCGGCCTTCAGTTCGGCGGCAAGCTCGCCCAGAGCCTTCAGACCACGGTCGATCGAGTCGTCGAAGAGCGTCTTCACCAGCGCGGAACCGACGATAACTCCGTCCGCATATGCGCCGATCTCGCGGGCCTGCGCGCCATTGGATACGCCCAGGCCCACGCACACGCGCTCGGCACCAGCGGCGCGAGTACGCGCGACAACGTCAGCGACATGCGCGCCAACAGCCGCACGCGCGCCCGTCACACCCATCGACGAGGCCGCGTACACCCAGCCACGCGAGTGCGCGGCGATCAACTTGAGGCGGTGCTCGGGAGAGGAGGGGGCGCTCAGGTAGATGCGTTCCAGGTCGTACTTATCCGACGCGGCCTCCCACTGTGCGCCCTCTTCGGGTGGCAGGTCAGGGGTAATGAGGCCAGAACCGCCCACGGCAGCAAAATCCTTTGCGAAACGCTCAACGCCCCACCACTCAACCGGATTCCAGTAGGTCATCGAGCAGGTCGAAATTCCGTACGAGGTCAGCTCGTCCACCGCGTGGAAGAGATCCTCGAGGTGGGTACCACGCTCGAGAGCAGCGACGGTCGCTCGCTGGATCGTCGGGCCATCCATTCCGGGATCCGAGTAGGGGAAGCCGAGTTCGATGACGTCAACGCCGCAATCCGCCAGAACTTTGCCCGCGCGAATCGAATCCTCGACAGACGGGAAGCCGACGGGAAGATAGCCGATGAGAGCCGCGTCGCCACGTTGACGGGCAGCATCAATGGCAACGGCTGAATGGGGTGCACGCGTCATGTCACTTCTCCTCGTTTTGATCCAGGACGGCGACGCCCGACGGCCCGGCACTGGGGTCGATGACCTGCAGCTTCGCTTGTCCGTAGCCGAACCACCGCGATGCGGTATCCACGTCCTTGTCGCCGCGCCCAGACACGGTCACGATGGCGATTGGCTCCTCCCCCGGTTCAAAGGGTCCTTCCGCTTCGGCCTTGGCCAACGCCCACTTGCGGACGCCAGCCAGGGCATGGGAGGACTCGATGGCGGGAATGATGCCCTCGGTGCGGGACAGATGCAGGAACGCCTCCATCGCCTCAGCGTCAGAAATCGGCATGTACGAGGCGCGCCCCGTCCGCGCCAACCACGCGTGCTCCGGGCCGACACCCGGGTAGTCGAGGCCGGCGGAAATCGAGTGCGAGGCCTTCGTCTGGCCGTCACGCTCCTGGAGGACGAACGTACGCGCGCCGTGAAGCACGCCCACCTCGTCGGCCGTGATAGAAGCGGCATGACGCCCCGTTTCAAAACCATCGCCCGCAGCCTCGCAGCCAAGGAGGTCGACACTCGGATCATCGATGAACGCGGTGAACGAGCCAATGGCGTTGGAGCCACCACCCACGCAAGCGACCACCACGTCGGGCAGGCGTCCCTCAGCAGCGAGCAGCTGAGCACGCGCCTCATCGCCAATGACACGCTGGAGATCGCGCACGAGTTCAGGGAACGGGTGCGGACCCGCGGCGGTACCGAAGATGTAGTTGGTCGTCTCAACGTTGGTCACCCAGTCACGGAAAGCCTCGTTGATCGCATCCTTGAGGGTCGCCGAACCCGCAGTCACAGCGATGACCTCGGCACCCAGCATCTGCATGCGTGCGACGTTCAGGGCCTGGCGCTCCGTGTCCTCGCGGCCCATGTAGATCGTGCAATCCAAGCCAAGAAGCGCCGCGGCCGTCGCCGTGGCCACGCCGTGCTGTCCCGCGCCGGTCTCCGCAATGACACGAGTCTTTCCCAGCTCCTTGGTGAGCAACGCCTGCCCCAGCACGTTGTTAATCTTGTGCGACCCCGTATGGTTCAGGTCCTCGCGCTTGAGGAAGACACGCACGCCACCCAAGTCGGCAGCAAAACGGGGAGCCTCCGTCAACAACGAGGGACGTCCCGCGTAGTTCAGGAACAGATCGCGCAGGCGGCGCTGGAACGACCGGTCACGCCACAGGCGCTTCCACGCGGCTTCAACCTCTTCGAGGGGTCCCATGAGAGACTCGGCGACGAAGCGGCCGCCAAAATCACCGAAGTACGGTCCCTCCACAAAGTTATCGGATGCCATCACTGTCCTTCCTGACGCGCCGCAGCGACGCGAGCCTTACGATCCGTCCGCAGCGCGGGATGCTGTCCAGCGCTCACCATGTCCTGAATGCTCGCCATCGGATCACCCGACGTCACGAGTGCCTCACCAACGAGAACCGCATCTGCGCCCCACTTGGCGTATTCAAAGACGTCGTGGGCACTGGCGACGCCAGACTCGGCGACAGCAACAACGTCCTGGGGGATCACGTCAATGACCTGCTCAACGGTCGAGCGGTCGACCTCCAGCGTCTTCAGATTGCGCGCGTTCACACCGATGATCGAGGCGCCTGCCTCCATCGCACGGAGGGCTTCAAGACGCGAGTGCGTCTCCACCAGGGCTTCCATGCCCAGCGAGCGGGTACGCTCCAGCAGGGACACGAGCACGTTCTGTTCAAGCGCCGCAACGATCAGGAGCACGAGATCAGCGCCGTGAGCACGCGCCTCGTGAATCTGGTAGGGCGTCACGATGAAGTCCTTGCGAAGGATCGGAATGTCGACGGCTGCGCGTACCGCATCAAGATCGGCGAGCGAACCGTGAAAGCGACGCTGCTCAGTGAGCACCGAAATGACCGAGGCTCCCCCGGCCTCGTACGTTGAGGCGAGCGCAGCCGGATCCGGGATCGCCGCCAGCGCGCCCTTCGACGGCGACGAGCGCTTCACCTCGGAGATGATCTTGACGGCGCCGTCGCGGCCCCGCAGAGCACCAAGCGCATCCTTCGCCTCCGGAACCTGAGTCTCCATCTCCTTGATCCGAGCCAAAGGGACGCGGTCTTCACGCTCCTTCAGGTCCTGCCGGACCCCGGCGATAATGTCATCGAGAACGCTCACGACGCTCCCCTTTCAGGCAGAAACGATCATTCCTCACCTAGGCTAGCGAAAAATGGCCGACGGCGGGGGAGGCATCCCGCAGGGCGGGTCAGGACAGGGGGACCAGGGTCGATGCCCGCACGACGGACTCGACTGCGGCAGCGGCCTTGTTACGGGACTCCTCGTACTCAAGCGCCGGGACCGAATCGGCAACGAGTCCCGCACCCGCCTGCACCGAGGCAACGCCATCCTTCAGCGATGCCGTACGTATAGCGATCGCCAAATCAGCATCCCCCGACAGGTCGAAGTAGCCGACGACGCCACCGTACACGCCTCGCGCAGCGGGCTCGAAGTCATCGATCAGCTGGATGGCACGAGGCTTGGGCGCACCCGACAGGGTACCCGCGGGGAACGTCGCAACCAGGGCATCAAGAGCGTCAGCATCCGGGCGCAGCACACCCGTTACCGTGGACGAAATGTGCTGGATGTGCGAGAAACGCTTCAGCTCCATAAGAGTCGAGACCTCAACCGACGCGGGATCACACACCTTCGACAGATCATTGCGAGCCAGGTCGACGAGCATCACGTGCTCCGACAGTTCCTTGGGGTCCTCGAGCAGCTCAGCTGCCAGTCGGTGGTCCTCGGCAGAATCCGCACCGCGGGGACGCGAGCCGGCGATCGGATACGTCCAGACGCGGCGTCGCTCACTCTTGACGAGGGTCTCCGGAGACGAACCGACAACCTCGAAATGGCCTCCCTTGTCATCGGGTAGGTCCAGGAAATACATGTAGGGCGACGGATTGACCGTACGCAAGACGCGGTAGACGTCGATACCACTGGCCGACGTCGACACATCAAGGCGCTGCGATACCACGATCTGGAACGCATCACCGTCTTCAATGGCGCGCTTGGCTGCATGGACGGAAGACTCGAAATCAGCACGGGTCGTCCGTTGACGTACCTGAGGCGGCGTCGCGTCGCTGGTACCCAGGACCGCCGGTGCAATCGGGGTTGCGAGCTGTTGCGTCATCGCATCGAGACGCTCAATCGCACGGTCGTACGCACCGTCAACGCCATCCGCTGAACCGTTGAGGTTCCAGGCAATCGCCATCAGGTACACCGAGCCCGTCGCGTGGTCGAGAGCCGCTACCTCCGTCGCCAACACGAGCGTCGCGTCCGGAATATCCGACTCCTTCGGGGCTGTCGCGGCGAGCGTCGGCTCCCACTCAGGAATGATGCCCCAACCGAGAGATCCAACGAGAGCGCCCGTCAGCGGAGGCAAGCCTTGAATCGCCGGCGCAGCGAGCTCCTCGAGAGCGGAGTGAACGACCTCCAGGAACGTCCCCTCCTCACGAGCACCTTCCGGATGGGACCCGATCCATTGCGCGTGGCCGTCGCGCGCGACGATGGCGCCGGCACTCGACGCTCCCACAAAAGACCAGCGGCCCCACGAACCACCGTGCTCCGCGGACTCAAGAATGAAGCTGCCGTAGTTGCCATGGGCGAGCTGCCGGTAGACGCCCACCGCACTCAGCTCATCAGCGAGCACTCGCCGAACGACGGGGATCACGCGCCGTGAGGCTGCAAGATCGACAAAGACGTCGCGCGGGGGCCAGGTCTGGCCCCATTCGAGGCTCACAGGCTCACACTGATACGAAGGCGTCGAAATACTCACCGGTCCATTGTCCCATCCGGAAGCTGACTCGTCCCAGTGGGGTCCACAATGAGACCGAACAATAGTGCTACAGCCAGTCCGGAACGACACCCCAAGCAATCGCAGCCATCAGCGCAGATCCGATCATCCAAGGCCCCATCGGCACACGTGACTTCGTCCCCGCCGAGCCGATCACGATTTTCCAGAGCGCAGCAAACCCGGCCAACACAAACGACAAAGCCAAGGAGGAGACCGCAGCCTCTATCCCGACGGATCCTGCCATCGCACCCAAAACGGGTGCGAGCTTCACATCTCCCCCACCCATACCGCCGGGCAGACGGTTGAGCAGTGCGATCGGAATCGTCCAGATGAGAGCACCAGCAACGCATCCGATGAGGCGCTGCTGCCACAGGGGCGAAATGATGACGCCGACGACAACGCCCACCGTCACGCCGATAGCCATCGCCACTGTATACGCGTTGGGCAGACGATGAGTCTGAGCGTCAACGTAGGCGCTCAGCGCCCCGATCATCGCAACCGTCATGACCGAGGGCATGCCGGGACGCATCTGCGCCGCCACGAATAGGATCGCCCCAACGATCGCAGAACTCCACACAATCGCGTTGCGCGTCAGCGGGGTACGAGTCGCTTCAATAAAATACCGCCGCTGGATCTTCCACCCGGACCTCCACAGCCACACCAGCACAATGATCCACGTGAGGAATCCCGAGACGAGCGACAGATTCGCAGTGACGCGCTGGGGAAGCCAACCGACGATCACGACGCCCGGCCCTCCTGTGAGCGCCGTTCCAGCTCTTCCTCGAGAGCCCCGCGCATCACGTCGATATCGGGGCTGCGCCCGGTCATCAGCTGGACCTGTGCACCTGCCTGGTAGACCAGCATATCCGTGCCCTCAGCAACAATGCCGCCGCCTGCCTCATAGGCGGCGCGCAACGCCGTATGACGCGGGGAATAGACAACATCGAGCAGGACCTGCCCATCGCGCACATCGAGACACTGCGCGAGCGGATCCGCAACACCAGCGGGCAGGGTTGAGATGATGAGGTCAGCCTCGCGCGCCGCCTTCGACACGGCCTCGACGTCCGACCACAGAACCTGTTCGATGGCCACACCCAGACGCGAGGCAGCAGCAACAACCGATCCGGGACCGCCGAAGCGGCGCGCAGCGACAGTTGACGTCGTCATCCCCAGCTCGCCAAGCGCGGCGAGGGCAGACGAAGCCGTGGCGCGGGCACCGAGGATCAGAGCACTCGACGGAAGCGAACGCCCCGCGATCGAACATGCGCGGCGGACAGCCGACGCAATACCCGTCACGTCGGTATTGAAACCCGCAAGAACGCCCGAGGAGGGAACAACCGTATTGACCGCGCCAACCGCACTCGCTAACGGATCAATCGCATCCAGGAGCGGCATCACCGCCTGTTTGCAGGGCATTGTCACCGACAAGCCCGCGCAGTCAGCACCCAGGCCACCAACGAAACCGGGAAGTGACTCGCGGTCTTGCTCAAGCCGACGGTACTCCCACCCCTCGATGCCGAGCTGCGCCCATGCCGCGCGGTGAATGACCGGCGACAGAGAATGCTCGATCGGCGAGCCGATCACGGCGGCCCACGTCATGATGCCGTGCAGACCTTCGGATTCGCAGCGCAGTACGCCTTGAACTGCTCGCGGTTCTTCTCCTGTTCTTCCAGAGTCGAGGCGAACAGGGTCTCGCCCGTATCCAGGTTGACAGTCACGAAGTACAGCCATGTACCGTCGGCCGGGTTCAGCACGGCCTTGATGGCCTTTTCGCTCGGCTGACCAATCGGAGTAGGTGGCAGTCCCGGGTGCAGGCGCGTGTTATACGGGTTGTCATTATCGAGATCCGCCTGATCGGGCACACCGCTGGTCTTCCCAACGCCATACAGGACCGTCGAGTCCATGCCCAGGAAGCCCTTTGTTTCACCGTTTGTATCCGCCAGACGGTTATCGATGACGCGGGCGACCATCGGCATATACCTGTCGATGTTCATCTCACCATCAACAATAGACGCCTTGATGAGGACGGTTTCGCGGTCTGCTGGAGCAACACCCAGACGGTCGAGTTCATCGATCGTGCCCTTGACCATGCGCGCGATAAGGGTGGTCGGCGTGTCTGTTTCGCCAACCTCATAGGAGCCGGGAAGGAGCCATCCTTCGGCGTTACCGCCGGCCTCAGAGGGCAGACCGATGGCCTCGGTATCGGCCAATGCCGCATCGACGTCGGCCTCGGAAACGCCCATGATATCGATGATGCGTTGCTTTACTTCCGACAGCTTCTGGCCCGAACCGATAGTCACGGTCGAGTCCACACGATTCGTCTCGTCCAGCAAAGCGGCGAGCGCCCCGGACGCGCTCATCTGTTGCTTCAAACGGTACGTACCAGGGCGAATCGACATTGCCGCCGACGTCTTCTCGAACTGGCGCACGAAGGCACCCACGGACTTCACGACGCCCGCTTCCACCAGGGTCTGGCCGATCGCACGGCCCGAAGCCTCCTCGTCAATGGTCACCTCAACCGAGCCAGAACCGGGGCCCGGATAGTCATCCGACGAGGTTGTCGATGAGTTGAAGAGCTGATCGTAGGCAACGTAGCTTGCACCGGCAACTAAGCCGAGTACGAGAACAATGATGAAGAACGAACGAATGCGACGACGACGCTTGCGTTTACGGGCGGCGCGGCGTTCGCTGGCAAGCCTGCGCGAGCGCATACCTGTCGTTTCAGACGCGGTCTCAGCGACCGTTGCAACGCTGCTTGCACGGGGGGTCGAAGCGGACACTCGCGGTGCCGCACCGCTGTCAGTCACCTCGTCGAAAGACGGTAGCGGCGCCGGGCGCCCACGACGACTCGCGCCACGCGCAGGTGCAGCCGCTGTGCCGACCGAGGCCGGGGCCACCGCAGGTGCAGCCTCTGTGTCGGCCGAGGCCGGGGCCGCCGCAGGCGTGCCGTGAAGCGGGGTCGACACGGAGTCCTTCGGGGACTCGACGCTGGAGTTATCACGTGGAGCGTCGGAGTAGACCTTGGGTTCGCCGGAGTGAATCTCACGGCGAGAACGGAAGGGGTAAGGGGGAGGCGTACTCACGTGTGTACTCCTTCGTTGGGTTCGAGGATGATCTCCTCACCGGGAGCTCGACCGCCCATGCGTTCAAGCTCGAGCGCCTGCTCCAAGATGATCTGGGCGGCCACCTGGTCGATGACACTGCGATGGTCGATTTCCGGGATGCCGGAGGCGCGCAGCCGCGCATGCGCCTGGTTGGACGTCATGCGCTCATCGACCATCGCGACCCGAACACCGGGAACAAGCTTCTTGATGCGGCGCGCATACTTGCGCGCTCCCTTCGCAGAAACGCCCTCTCCCCCGCGCAGATGACGGGGCAGCCCAACGATCACTTCGATCGCCTCATGACGACGAACAATGTCGGCGAGGCGATCGAGATCAGACAGGTCAGGGGCCCTGTGCAGGGTTTCGACGGGCATCGTGAGAATACCGTCAGGGTCGCACCGGCTGACGCCGACACGCACGGTGCCGACGTCCACGCCGATGCGAATACCCCGACGAATGCTCACAGAGCCTCGATTTCCTTGCGGATCGCGTCGATCGCGTCCGCGATGCCCTCGGGCTTCGTGCCTCCACCCTGAGCGATGTCATCGCGGCCACCGCCGCCACCGCCCATGTACTTGCCAACGGCGCGAACGAGGGCGCCTGCCTTCACGGAGTGCTCACGCGCGGCCTCGTTCGTCGCAACAACGAGCGAGGGCTTACCGCCAACGAGACCACCAAGGGCAACGACGACGCCGCGCTCATGACCGAGGCGGTCGCGGACGTCGAGCGCAAGGGTACGCAGGGCGTCGGCCGACGGCATGTCGCCAACGGCGGCAGCCACGACGCTGACGGCGCCAATAGCCGAGGAGGAAGCCGCAAGATCGGCACCGCGGCTGAGAGCCTGAGCGGTGCGCATCTTCTCCAGTTCCTTCTCGGACTCGCGCAGCTTGGACAGAAGGGACTCAATGCGATCGGGCAGCTCATCCGCACGACCACCAACGAGCTGAGACAGCTGGGCAACGAGCGCGTGCTCCTTGGCCTGGAACTCGTATGCACCGTCGCCGACGAGCGCGTCGATGCGGCGCACGCCGGATCCAACGGAGCCTTCGCTGAGCACCGTAATGCGGCCGATGTGTCCGGTCGTCGGCACGTGGGTGCCACCGCACAACTCACGGTCGAAGCCATCCCCAATCGTGACGACGCGGACCTCCGATCCGTACTTTTCACCGAACAGCGCGATGGCGCCGGCGGCCTTTGCCTCGTCGAGGCTCATCACCTCGGTCGTCACGGCCAGATCCTGGGCGAGCTTCTCGTTGACGAGCGCCTCAATATCATTGATCTGAGCGCCGTCAAGCGCCGCACCGTGACGGAAGTCGAAGCGCAGTCGCGACGGCGAGTTCTCCGAACCGGCCTGCGTCGCATCCTTCGACACGACGTTGCGCAGGCCCGCGTACACCATGTGCGTGGCAGTGTGGGCACGAGCAATCGCCAGACGGCGCTCGCCATCAATCTCGGCGTATGCCTTCTCGCCCACCGTCATGCCACCCTCGGTGAGAGTGCCGCGGTGAACGCTCAGGCCACGGATCGGTGCCTGCACATCGTGAACCTCAACAACGCCACCGCCAGCGAGACGGATCGTACCGTGGTCGGCCAGCTGGCCACCCATTTCAGCGTAGAAGGGCGTGCGATCAAGGATCACCTCGACCTCGGCGGGCGCGCTTGCAGCGGGTGCCGCAACACCGTCAACGAGCAGCGCTTCGACAGTGGCCTCGGCGGCCTGCTCCGTGTAGCCCAGGAACGTCGAGCCGCCACCCATCGCCTTCTCGATGTCGTGGAAGACGCGGACATCAGTGTGTCCAGTCTTCTTCGAACGGGCGTCGGCGCGTGCGCGTTCCTTCTGCTCGGCCATGAGGCTGCGGAAGCCCTCCTCGTCGACGGACACGCCCTGTTCGGCAGCCATCTCGAGGGTCAGGTCAATCGGGAATCCGTAGGTGTCGTGCAGCGAGAACGCAGAGGCGCCGGAAATAACGGGGGCACCCTTCGACTCCTTCGCGCTGGCAACCGCAGCGTCGAGGATCGTCGTACCGGCGCTCAGCGTGCGACGGAAAGCGTCTTCCTCCGCGTAGGCGACCTCCGAGATCGTCTTCCAGTTGGTCTCGAGCTCGGGGTACGACGCCTTCATCGCGTCCTTGGAAGCGGTGAGGAGGGTTGGCATGGTTGCCTCGTCGACACCCAGCAGACGCATGGAGCGAACCGCGCGACGGATGAGACGACGCAGCACGTAGCCGCGGCCATCGTTACCGGGACGCACGCCGTCACCGATCAGCATGAGAGAGGAACGCACGTGGTCGGCCACGACACGCATGCGCACGTCATCGTCATAGGCGGCACCGGCCTCGGGACCCGCAGCGCCCAGACCGTAGCGCTTGCCACTCATCTGCATGGCAGCGTCGATGACGGGGAACACCTCGTCGATCTCGTACATGTTGGGCTTGTCCTGCATGACGAAGGCCAGACGCTCCAGACCCGCGCCCGTATCAATCGCCTTCTTGTCGAGCTCGCCCAGCAGCGGGTAGTCCTTGCCCGTCCCTTCACCGCGCATGTACTGGTCGAAGACCAGGTTCCAGACCTCAAGGTAGCGGTCGCCACCCGGGTCAACGGTGCCGCCCACGGCCTCGGGGCCATACTCGGGGCCGCGATCATAGTGCCACTCGGCACAGGGGCCGGCGGGACCCGGCTGGCCGGTGTCCCAGAAGTTCTCCTCACGAGGCAGGCGCACGATGTGCTTGGGATCCATGCCGATCTGCTTGGTCAGGACGTTGAAGGCTTCCTCGTCCTGGTCCCACAGCGTCACCCAGAAGCGATCACCGTCAAGGCCATACATTCCCTCGTCGCGCGAACCCGTCAGCAGCTCCCAGGCGTAGTTGATCGCGCCTTCCTTGAAGTAGTCGCCGAACGAGAAGTTGCCGTTCATCTGGAAGAACGTGCCGTGACGCGTCGTCTTACCGACGTTATCGATGTCGTTCGTGCGAATACACTTCTGCACCGACGCAGCACGAGGCCACGGCGCGGGCTCAACACCCGTGATATAGGGGATGAACGGAACCATGCCCGCGATGGTGAACAGAATCGAGGGCTCCGGGGAGACAAGAGAAACGGAAGGACGAATCTCATGCCCCTGCTTCTTGAAGTATTCGAGCCAGCGGGTGCGGATTTCAGACGTACGCATAGTTCCCCATGTTAGACGGTCAGCACCGGTCGCGGCACGTCGGCACGCGCAAGCGGACAGTGGGATAAAAGAAAAACCGCGCCCCCGAGCCATGCTCGGGGGCGCGGAAATGACTAGTGTCAGCGCGAGTAGTGCTCGACGACCATCTGAACGTCGACGGTCACGGGGACCTCAGCGCGCTTCGGGCGGCGCACCAGGGTCGCCTTCAGGCGGGCGAGGTCAACGTCCAGGTACTCGGGGACGGCGGGCAGCACGTCGCGGTGGATACCCTCGGCAGCGATCTCGAAGGGAACCGTGGTCTGCGACTTGGGCTTGACCTGCAGGGTCTGGCCGGGCTTCACGCGGAAGGAGGGGCGGTCGACGATCTTGCCGTCAACCAGAATGTGACGGTGAACGACGAACTGGCGAGCCTGCTGGATGGTGCGAGCGAAGCCGGCGCGCAGGACGAGGGCGTCCAGACGCATCTCAAGCAGCTCAACCAGGTTCTCACCGGTCAGGCCAGCGGTACGACGGGCCTCTTCGAAGGTGCGGCGCAGCTGCGACTCACGAATGCCGTACTGGGCGCGCAGACGCTGCTTTTCCTTCAGACGAACGGCGTAGTCAGAGTCCTGGCGACGGCGGGTACGGCCGTGCTCACCGGGGCCGTAGGGACGCTTCTCGAAGTAGCGAACAGCCTTGGGGGTCAGGGCCAGACCGAGGGCGCGGGACTCGCGCACCTGCTTGCGGGAACGATTCGTTGCCATGTTTCTTCTTCCTGTTTCTCATGTCATGCCGGACATCCCGGCATGGGGCCAACTCCAGGATCACATTGACCCGTCGGCTAAGGCCCCAGGTGCCCGCTGATGCGGACAACTGTTACATCCTAGCGTCTTTTCAGCAAATTGCGAATCACGCCGAGCCGCTTCGTGAGCATCGCCTCATGTCCATTCTCCGTTGGCTCGTAATAGCGAGTACCTTCCAGGTCGTCCGGCAGGTACTGCTGAGCGGCAACATGATGAGGCTGATCGTGAGCGTAGAGGTACCCATCTCCATGGCCCAAACTCTTCGCACCGGCATAGTGCGCGTCACGCAGGTGTTCGGGCACCGCTCCCCCACGTCCGGCGCGCACATCGGCGATCGCACGATCAATCGCCAGGTACGTCGCATTCGACTTCGGGGCTGTCGCCACAGCAACGACCGCCTCGGCGAGGAGCAGACGCGCCTCGGGCATGCCGATCAGTGCGACTCCCTGGGCGACGCTCACGCAGGTCGTGAGCACCTCGGGAGCGGCCATCCCCACTTCCTCCGAAGCGGCGATCATGATGCGTCGCGCGATAAAACGCGGGTCCTCACCGGCCTCGATCATACGGGCGAGGTAGTGAAGAGCTGCATCCACATCAGAACCGCGCATCGACTTAATAAACGCGCTTGCCACATCGTAGTGCTGATCCTTGCTCCAGCGAACGAGGGCCTGATTGGCCGCCGCCTCAACGCTCGCGACCGTAATCTCACCGGATCCATCATCGCTGGCAACACCCGCAGCCGCTTCGAGGAGCGTCAAAGACTTTCGGGCATCCGAGCCCGCCAACCGCACAAGGCCGGCCACGGCCTCGTCCGTCATAGAAAAACGCCCGCCAAGGCCGCGCTCATCCGCCAGCGCACGACGAATAAGCCCCTCGATTGCATCCGCGTCAAGAGGACGCAGGGTTAACAGGAGCGAGCGCGACAGGAGCGGAGAAATCACCGAGAACGATGGATTTTCAGTCGTTGCAGCAACGAGGATGACCCACCGGTTCTCGACCGCAGGAAGGAGCGAGTCCTGCTGTGACTTCGAGAAGCGATGCACCTCATCGACGAACAGAATGGTTTCTTCTCCCCCGCTGGCGAGAGTTCGACGCGCATCATCGACAACACGCCGCACGTCACTGACGCCCGAGGAAACGGCGGAGAGCTCGATAAACCGCCGTCCAGATGCGCGTGCGATCAAATACGCGAGCGTCGTCTTACCGGTACCCGGAGGACCCCAGAGCACAACGGAGGACACTGCAACACCGTCGCTGGCTCCAGGCGAGAGAAGGCGCCGCAACGGCGCCCCTTCACCGAGCAGGTGCGACTGCCCGACGACCTCTGCAAGTGTCGTAGGGCGCATACGAACGGCGAGGGGCGCGCCCGCATTGAAAGCAGGCACGCCCGACTCGTCGATAGATTCAGAATCAAACAGATCCATGAGCCCTAGCTTAGGACAATGTGACTCCATTCGAGGAAGAGCCAATCTTGGGACCGGAGAGAACCTGGACGACAACGAGGCCACCGAGGATCAGCATGCAGGCACCGGCACCCAGGAGATAGCCGTTCAGTCCTTCAGACTCGTTACCGGACAGGGAGGAGGACAGCATTTCAGCGTGCAGCTTCACGCCGCCCGAGGCGTCAACAGAAGACCCCGCACCGGCTGCGGCAACCGTCGAAGCGACCTTGAACTCAGCCCAACCGACCAGTTCATGCTGGCGGTTCGCGACGACGACCTTGTAGTCGCCCATCGGAAGGCCCGTAACGTCCATCGACACCTGATTGGAGTCTTCGACCTGAAGCCAGCGGGCCTCACCGGTCTGCATGATATTCGCGCTCACCCAGTCGCCAGCAACAGCCTTATCTGAAGGGACGTTGATCGTGAGCTGGCCGCCAGTGAAAGCTGCGCTCACGCCGCCCTTGTTCGCATCAGTCAGCTGCGACACGTCCGAAATAGGCGACACCGGGGTGTCGGAAGGCTGCGCAGATCCAGCAGTAGAAGCACTCGCGGAAGGAGTCGGACTCGGCGTCTCGGAAGGCGTCGGGGTCGGACGGACGGCGGGGAGCTGCGGATCATCGGGCGCAGCCGCGGGCTGCTCAGTGGTGGGAGCAGGCGCAGGATCGGCATTGGGTTCGCTCGTCGGTGCGGGCGCGGGCTCGGAAGTCGGTTCCGGTGCAGGATCGGTCGTCGGCTCGGCCGTGGGCTGAGGCGCGGGCTGAGGCGCGGGATCGGTCGTCGGATCCGTCGTCGGTTCAGGTGTACGCGCGTCGTCGTTACCAGCAGGCTGATACACGCTCACGGTGTAGCTCACAGGCTCACCCTCAACGAGATCTCGCCCTTCCTTGAACATGAGCACCGTGACGGTGTGCTTCGTTCCAGGCTCCCATGTGATGCCCTCGACATTGTTCTGTCCATTGGGCACAGGGACCTTCAAGGTGTAGTTGTGCGGACTGGTGGCAACCCACACATCATCAGCGGTCACGGGCACCGTTTCGCCATCACGCTCATACGTCGGCTGCTCAATAGGCGTCACGCGACCCGAGTCGAGCATCACGCCCCAGTAGCCCTTATCCCCGTACTGCTTCTCAAAAGAGGAGCCCTGTTCGATTCGAACAGTAAATGCGGTGGTCGGGACGGGGATGGCGCCGTCGTTACCGTCTGCGCGAGCAGCAAATCCGGGGATCGCAAGCGCGATGGCAGCGAACAGGCACAGGGCCATCAGGAGGCTCATCAATCGACTGCGCCCTCCGAGGCCGCGCGCGGCAAGGGCAGAAGCGGCCCGTGCGTGCTGCATACCGTTCTCCTTAGTGACTTAATCCTCAGAAGCATTTGTTCTGAAACTAGAGTAACAGGCGTGGCGCGCGAATGCTAAATTCCAACGCACACCAATCGGTTAATGCACATTTTCTCAGAGCGCCAGCCCAGATGAAAGGTGATTAGCGCGGCAATCCGTGGGAGCGGCGAACAATACTGACCGTCACGATGGCACCGAGCAACGCAAGAACACCACCACCAGCGAGAATCCAGCCATTCAGCCGCGACTCTTCCTCGCGGGCAGCCTGATTCGAGGCCTGCTGCTCCGAGTGAGCCTTGGGACCGATCTGCGATGCGGACACGCTTTGCTGTGTGGATGAGGTCGAAGGCTCCGGAGTGGGATCCGCGCTGTTACCTGATCCACCAGACGCAGTAGACGACTGCGTCGACGACCCCCCAGGAGCAGACGACGAGCTGGGAGACGGAGTCGACGCAGAAGATGTCGCATCATCAGCCTGCGTTCGTTCGGACGTCCGGTTCTGCTCAGACGCACTGGTCGACGACTCACGTGGTACAGAGGGGGTGTCGGTAGGACTCACAGAGATGTTATCGGAGCCGGGACCATGAGTCGGGGCAGCGCTGTCATCCGTCACCGGATCAGTGCCATCGGTCTCTGACGGTTCGGTCGGTGCCAGCGAACAGGAGCGCGCCTCGGCTGCCGATTCGACGACCGTCACCTCAACCTGAACGTAGTTACCCGTCACCCCGTCACCGATCATGACCTGGTGCTTCGTCCCAGCCGTCCACGTAGTCGGCAGGTCAATATCAGCCGTGAAAGTACCGTCCGCACCAACTTTCGCAACCGCCCATGCAGACCTATTACGTGCAACCGAGGACGGAACCCACGTGGGGAGGACCATGTCATCAGAGCGCTTTTCCTGGCCATCATCGAGCGTCACAATCACGAAACCGAGGGCATCCTCGGAAGACGGACCCCACCCAGAGCCTTCCAGATGCAGCGGCACCCCGGTTGCTACGACCGACGACGCTATGATCGACGCCCCTTCTTCAGAAGCAGTCACACACTGCCCCGGCTGATCGCCAACGCCATCCGCGCTGTAGGCGGGAGCGACCGACACGAACATTCCACCGACGACGGAGGCAGACGCGGTCAGTGCAAGCAGGGACATGCGAAGGCCCCGGCTCTGCGAGCGCACCTGTGTCGTCATGCGTATTCGTTTCCTTCTGTCTGGGATAGCTTCAACCAATCGGCACTGTCACGCTCAGAATAAGAATGTCAGTGCCTGAGTAACCACTCGATACGGGAACCATACTATTGCCTGGCTTGCGAGATGTAATTGCGAACAACAAGCAAATTCATGGCACACCTGCTCAAAACCCTATTTTACCTGGATTTACGCGATTTTGTCACGACAACTGTGAGCAATATTATCGAGCAATCATGCCTGCTAATGACCCGCTGGTCAGCATTTGAGATACTGAGACACACAACCGCGGTCAACGACGCGGGATGACGAGAGGAGCCCCCGTCTCCGGATCTTCGATGATGCGGCAGGGCACTGCGAAGACGCGTTCCACAAGCTCAGGCGTGACCACCTGGGCAGGCTCACCCTGTGCGAGGATCTGCCCGTCCTTCATAAAGACAAGGTGGGTGGCATACCGGAACGCAAGATGCAGATCATGCAGCACGGCAACAACAGTCGTACCCGCGCGCTGCAAACGCTCGGCAAGACGAAGCACCTCCAGCTGATGATTGAGATCGAGATACGTCGTCGGTTCATCAAGCAGCAAGATCTCAGTCGACTGCGCCAAAGCCATTGCAATCCAGACACGCTGACGCTGACCACCGGAAAGCTCTCCAACACGCCGACCAACGAGGGAGGCGACACCCGCATCCTCCATCGCACGGGCGAGCGCTTCATCATCGTCACGACTCCACTGACGCAGAAGGGACTGATAGGGGTAACGCCCCCTCGCAACCAAATCCTCCACGAGCATATCGCCCGGAGCTACAGACGACTGCGCGAGCAATCCCAGTCTGCGTGCGAGCGCCTTCTGGTTCATATCGGCAACGCTGCGCCCGTCCAATTCCACCACTCCGCTACGGACGTCAAGCACGCGAGCCAACGACCGCAAGAGGGTCGACTTCCCACATGCGTTGGGGCCAACGATGACGGTCAACTCACCGTTGAGGACATCCAGCGACAACCCATCCAGAATGGGAGCGTTCTTCCCGTAGCCGACGACGATATCGCGGGCACCCAGCCCCGGCCTCGTCCCTACCCCAGTCATGACCTCACCTCACGAATCAACAACCACAGGAGGTACAAGCCTCCCACGACACCCGTCACAACACCCACGGGAAGCTCAGCGGGCGCGATCAAACGCTGAGCACACACGTCAGATGCCAACACCAGCAACGCGCCCACGAGCGCGGATGAAGCGAAACCCACTCCCCCGCCACCGCACAGGCGATGCGCAATATGCGGGGCGGACAATGCGACGAACGCGACCGGACCAGCGACGGCCGTCGCGCAGGCAACGAGCAGGATGGCGACAACGATCGACAGAAGACGAATGCGGCGCACGCGCACGCCGAGCCCGGTCGCAACGTCGTCCCCCATCGCCACAAGCCCCAGCGGAACTGCAGCAGCGACGCACGCACATGCGACAACGCCGAGCACGATCAGGAGCGGCGAAAGTCGAGCGAACGTGACCCCCGAAAATGATCCAGCACTCCACAGTTGCGCTCGCTGCGCCGCCTCCAGCGGCGCCTTGACGATCAGCAGCGAATTGATAGCGCGCAGCGCAGCAGAGCAACCAATACCGACCAGGACAACGCGCATTCCCGTCACGCGCATACCGCCCGCGCAGGCGAGGATCGCCGCACCTGAGACAAGGCCACCGGCCAGGGCTCCGAGGCCGGTCACCGCCGGACTCGACCCCAGCACAATAATCGCTATCAGCGCGCCGGTGGCACATCCCGTTGACAGCCCCACGATGTCCGGACTTCCCAGAGGATTACCCGAGATCGTCTGGAAGATACGCCCCGAAATGCCGAGCGCGCACCCGACCGCAACAGCGGCCAGCATCCGCGGCAGCCGCACAGACTGAACGAAATAGACCCCCAGGAAATCATCTCGAGGACCGCCGTCACCCAGCAGGCGCCGGAAGGAGTCCGCGGCACTGAGCCCATAGTCGCCGAGCGTCAGCGAATAGACGGACAAGCCGAGCACAAGAAGGAGGCCACACACGACCACCACCGCGCTGCGTCGATGAATGCGGACGGAGAAACCGGCTCGCGACACAGTGATATACCGCTGACCATCTCGCGTCATGACATACCCCTTCCGCGCGCAGCAATAATGAAGAAGGGGGCGCCGATCAGGGCGACAACGACACCGACGGGCACCTCGGAAGGCGCGAGGACGAGACGTGACGCAATATCGGCAATGCACACCCACACGGCGCCTGCGACCATCGACCAGATCGCAATCGCTCCCTGCTTCGCACCGACGATGCGTCGTACCATGAGAGGCACCGCCAGGCCGACGAACGTCAACGGACCGCCCAGCGCTGTTGCTCCACCGGCAAGAGCCGTCACGGCAAGAACTCCCAAAGCCCGAATGAGTCGCACGCGCACGCCAAGACTCACGGCAGTATCCTCACCGATGGCGAGAACGCCGAGAGCTGACGAGATGAGAGCAGCGAGGACACCCCCGCAGACGATAACTATTCCCGCTGCGACCACCGAGCCCATATCGACCCCCTCCAACGATCCGGAAGCCCAGTAACGGAACTCGTTGAAAGCAAACTGATTGGCCGCCAGGACTGCCTGCGTGAGGGACGCAAGAGCAGCGGACACGGCGATGCCCGCAAGAGCGAGACGGGAACGAGACCCGCCACCGCGGCCCGACATCGCAAAAACGAGAGCGGCAGCAACCCCCGCACCAACGAACGAAGCGCCGAGCGTCCCGGCGCGCGTCACAACCCCAGACACAGCTGTGACGGATACGACGACGAACGCTGCACCTGCGTTGATGCCGAGCACACCCGGATCCGCAAGCGGATTGCGAGTCATCGCTTGCATGATGGAGCCAGCCACACCGAGCGCCCCGCCGATCATGAGCGCGGCAATCGTGCGCGGCACCCGCAGCTGGGTAACGACTTGGGCGTCCTGAGTCGTCCCACCACGAACCAGTGCATCCCACACAACATCGGGAGCAATGGAACGGGAACCGAGGGCGAGCGAGGCCATCGCAACGAGGACAAGCACCAGCGTCGCCACTGCACAAGCAATGGCGACGCTGGCGATACGACGTGTCGTCATGTCAGGTCAGCGACCCGAATTGTCCGTCCATCGGGCTCAGGAAGCCGGGACGAACTGGGCCTCGATGCTCGAGACGATGCCGTCCATCAGGAGGTAGCCACCGGTCGAGGTCCACAGGGAACCGTCGACGGGGATGACGTGGTTCGCCTTGACGGCGCCGAGAGAGTCAAAACCGACGGTATTCTTCGCCTCTTCGAGGGCTGCGGCAGAAGCCTCAACACCCGTGTTGCCACCGGCGGACGGGTTGTTCACCGAAGACTTGCCGAGCGTGCCAAAGAAGATCCAGTCCGCATCGATCTGGTCGATGTTCTCCAGGGAGACGGGTTCCGAGTGGCCCTCGCCGTCACGGTCCTGGTTCGCGGGGCGCTTCATGCCGAGTGCGGTCAGAGCCTGTCCGGCGGGGAGCTCCTTGAGGATCAGGCCAGCGCTATCGCCCTGCCAACGCACGACCGAGTACGTCTGATCGAGGTAACCGGCGTCCTTCAGGCGGGCGCTCACCGACGCGACATGCTGGTCGAACTGCGCAAGCTTGGTCTCGGCCTGGTCGGCCAGACCCAGCGCATCCGCAGTGAGCGTGAAGGTCTGCCGCCAGTCACCACCGGACTGAGTGGTGAAGAAGACGGGCGCGATCTGAGAAAGCGCAGTCAGGGTTTCCGTGTCGTTATTCTTCACGGAGGTACCGTCGACGAGGATGACATCAGGATGGGCCGCACCGATAGCCTCGAGGTTCGGGGTACCAATCGATCCAAGGATCGGAATGTCTCCGGCACGATCAATCAGGTAGTTCGGGACGGTCTGCTGACCACGGCCGGACACGACGCCGATCGGGGTCACGCCGAGCGCGAGGGCATTGTCAGTGGTCGGCTCGGAGAGCGTGACGACGCGGCTCGGGTGCGACGGGAGTGTCACCTCCTGGCCGGACGCGTCGGTAACAGTGCGCGTCTCGGACGTCGCAGAGGCCTCGGGGGACGAGGCCGGGGTGGGCTGGGTGGACGAGCAGGCTCCCAGGGCGAGAGCAGTCACAGCGACGCCGACGATGGCGCTGATTCGCGTCGACAGGTGCACAAGTGCCTCAATTCAGTCGATCTATTAGGGGCAAAGGTAAGCCTAACCTATAGGGAGCATGGCAACCCAGTCTGTCTCATCACTGGTCAGTATGTGAGAGCACGCCACTCGTCGAGTGCACGAATCAGCCCTTCCCGCCACCAGGCGACATCATGCCCGCTGCGGTAATGATCCAATTCCACATGGGCTCCCAGACTCCGCAGAAGCTCCGCACAGTCATCAATGACCGGGCGCATCGTCTGTTCCAGAGTCCCGACCTGCAGGCGTAGCGTCACTGCGGGATGGGGCGTCGCCAGCCCAGAGCGCAGGTCTCGCATCAACGTCCCCTCGCCCACGCCTCGCGCAGCCCCGCCCCACCACAGAGACGGCGACTGGGTGACGATCTCGTCGACGAGCAGATCCTGTCGCAGACCAGCCTCCAACGCGGCGAGGCCACCGTAGGATTGGCCGGCGACCATCACGGGACCTGCCCCGGCCTCGTCACACACTGCCTGAAGCAGAGCGGCGACGCGATCCGCATCCGTCAGCTCCGCCTCACGCTCGCCCAGCTCCCCAGCGTCGATGGTGACCACGCGCAGCCCGGGATAACGGCGGGTCAGCCAGCCCACACCGTTGCCTCGCCAGATCTCGCCATCGAAGAGGATGAGCATGCACGTCGGCTCCGCCCCACCATCATGAACAATCACGCTGCGCTTGCGCGAACCCCCGAGCCGAGCGTTCATATTCGCCGCGATGTCTTCTTCACGCACCGCATGCATCTGCGGAGCAGACAAATCCTCCGACGGCCACACCACACGCGCGTCCGGCCCGACGAACAGGGAAGCCTCGCTGCCTCTCCCATTCATAACCCTGAGCGGATTCGATTCATCAGGGTGAGCTTCCTCAACGAAGCGGATCCACTCCCCCATGTCCGTACGCACCTCGGGTTCGAGACCCCGCGGCCCCACGATCACCTGCTGGTAGCTGATGATCGCGTCGGCGGGAAGCGCACACACGAGCGCGTGAGCATTGCCGTCGTCCGCGCCCGCACCCATGCGGAACTCGTCAAGGTGCTCGCGCGCGCGATCCGTGATCGTGTTCAAGATGACGTAGCAGCGCGCGGCGCCCTCGTTCGCGGATTGGAAGGTCACGCGAACAGCATCCACCCCATCAACGACAAGGCGCTGGCCAACAATCGGGAGCGCATCGATATCGCGATAGATCCCGTCCGATGCCTCCCAGCGCAACAGGCAAAAACCCGTGCGCGAAAAAGACGAGGCGTCGAATGCCACGCGATCAGTCGAACAGCGAAATATCGCCGGCGCCGACACGAGCGACGACGGCATCCCCACCAGCAAAGTCGATGACCGTGGTCGGCTCCGCGACTCCCACGGGTCCCACGACAACCAGATCGACCTGGTGTCCGATGCGCTCATCCACGTCGAAGCCGTCCGTCAGCGGCTCATCCTCGCCCGGCATAATCAGCGTCGAGCAGGCCAGGGGCTCACCCAGCGCCTCGACGATCGCCTGCGTGATGACATGATCCGGAATACGCACGCCCACCGTGTGCTTCTTCTTGTTCAGCATGATGCGCGGGACCTCCTTGGTCCCCCGCAGGATGAATGTGTAGGGTCCGGGCGTGAGCGCCTTCATGGTGCGGAATTCGTGGTTGTCGATGATCACGAGCTCGCCCAGTTGCGCAAACGAGTGGCACAGCAGCGAAAAATTATGCTTGTCATCGAGCTTACGGATCGATCGGATCGTATCCATGCCCGCCTTGTTGCCGACCTTTGTTGCGATCGCATAACCGGAGTCAGTGGGCAGCGCAATCGTGCCGCCGCGCTCCAGCAGATCAACGACCGTGTTGACCAAACGTGCCTGCGGATTAACCGGGTGCATCTCGACGTACGACATACCCCTATTGTGCACGAAACCCCCACCGGTCGGTGACCAATGGGGGTTCCGTGGACAAGGTCACGGCGAGAGAATCACTTCTCGGATTCCTCGGATGCTTCCTCGCCGCGCTTCTTCGGCTTCGCATCGACGCCGGCTTCCTTACGCTGAGCGGGCGTAATCGGGGCCGGAGCCTCGGTCAGCGGGTCGAAGCCGCCGCCGGACTTGGGGAAGGCGATGACGTCGCGGATCGACTCGGACTTCGTCAGCAGCGAGACGATACGGTCCCAACCAAAGGCCACGCCGCCGTGCGGCGGGGCGCCGAACTTGAAGGCATCGAGCAGGAAGCCGAACTGTGCCTGAGCCTCTTCCTCACCGATACCCATGACGTTAAACACGCGGTTCTGGATGTCGCGGCGGTGGATACGGATCGAGCCGCCGCCGATCTCGTTGCCATTGCAGACGATGTCGTAGGCGTAGGCCAGCGCGTTACCCGGATCCTTGTCGAAGGAGTCGATCCACTCGGGCTTGGGCGAGGTGAACGCGTGGTGGACGGCCGTCCAGGCGCTGTGGCCCAGTGCGACGTCGCCCTCGGCCTCGGCATCGCCGGTGGGCTTGAAGAGCGGCGCGTCGACAACCCAGGTGAACGCCCAGGCGTCGGGATCGATGAGGTTGCAGCGCTTGCCGATCTCAAGGCGAGCAGCGCCGAGCAGCTCACGCGACGGGGTCGGCTTGCCAGCGGCGAAGAAGATGCAGTCGCCAGGCTTGGCACCGGTGGCGGCAGCAAGGCCCTCACGCTCGGACTCGGTGATGTTCTTCGCAACGGGGCCGCCCAGCGTGCCGTCCTCGGCGATCGTGACGTAGGCCAGGCCCTTGGCGCCGCGCGCCTTGGCCCATTCCTGCCACTTGTCGAACGTTCGGCGCGGCTGCGAGCCACCGCCGGGCATGACGACAGCACCGACGTAGGGGGCCTGGAACACGCGGAACGTCGTGTCCTTGAAGTACTCGGTGAGCTCGGTCAGCTCGAGACCGAAGCGCAGGTCGGGCTTGTCCGAACCGTAGCGCTCCATCGCATCCTTGTAGGTCATGCGTGGAATCGGCGTGGACAGGTCGTAACCGATCAGGGCCCACACGTTCTTCAGGACGTCCTCGGCGACCTCGATAACGTCATCCTGGTCCACGAAGCTCATCTCGATATCGAGCTGGGTGAACTCGGGCTGACGGTCCGCACGGAAGTCCTCGTCGCGGTAGCAGCGAGCAATCTGGAAGTAGCGTTCCATACCGGCCACCATGAGCAGCTGCTTGAAGAGCTGGGGCGACTGGGGCAGGGCGTACCACGAACCCGGGGAGAGGCGGGCCGGAACGATGAAGTCGCGGGCGCCCTCGGGGGTCGAACGGGTCAGGGTCGGGGTCTCGATCTCGACGAAGTCGCGGGCGTAGAGCGCCTCGCGGGCGGCGCGGGAAACCTTCGAGCGCAGACGGATCGCGTACTGCTCAGGCTCACGACGCAGGTCGAGGTAGCGGTACTTCAGGCGCGTTTCCTCACCGACGTTGCCGGAATCTTCAGCATTGGAGGACACCTGGAACGGCAGGGGCGCGCTGGTGTTCAGGATTTCGATGTCGTCACCCATGACCTCGATGGCGCCGGTGGCCAGGTGCGGGTTTTCGTTACCCTCGGGGCGAGCACATACCTCGCCGGTGACCTTGAGGACGAATTCGGAGCGCAGGTCGTGGGCGACACGCTCGTCACGGACGACAACCTGGGCGATGCCGGACGCATCGCGCAGATCGATGAACGCAACGCCACCGTGGTCACGACGACGATCCACCCAGCCGGTGAGCGTCACGGTCTGACCGACCAGGTCGGTGCCGAGCGTTCCAATGTTGTGAGTGCGAAGCACTGTGATTCCTTTCGTTGTTACCATCCGCGAGACAGGCGGCGGCAGTGTTATTGTACGCCTGCTCACCGAAGAGTCGCGCGTGCCGCGAGTAGGATAGTCACCATGCCCGCCGACGATTCTTCCCCTTCCACTACCCGTGCCACCTGGACTCCACCTGAAATTGGGCTAGCAATCGGCTCGGTTCTTCTCATCACACTCGTTGCTTTCGAGGAACTTGCAGCCACGACGATTATGCCCACGGTCGTCGCCTCTTTTGACGCCGCTGCGTGGTATCCGATCACTTCGGGCGCCGCCTTGGCGACGCAGCTGAGCGCTACCGTCGTCGCAGGGGCCCTCGCTGACTGGAAAGGACCGCGTCCGGTGTTGCTCGCGGGCCTGGCTCTCTTTGCCGTTGGTCTTGTGGTGTGCGCGTTCAGCTCCCACGTCACGGTTTTCGTCATTGGACGCGCCCTCCAAGGACTAGGCGGCGGCCTCCTGATCGTTCCGCTCTATGTCCTTGTTGGAGCGGTTGCGTCTGCCCATCATCGCCCTTCGTTCTTCGCGTCGTTCTCCTTGGCATGGGTCCTGCCGTCTCTGGTTGGCCCCGCGATCGCAGGACACGTCACCGAAGTATGGGGTTGGCGTTACGTGTTCGGCGTCGTTCCGCTGTTTGTTGCGATCGCTGCTGTGCCCATCGCCTACGTTCTCCGCTCCTTGCCGACTGCCCAAGGACAGCGCTCCCCTGTCCTTGCGGCGCTCTCACGTGACGCCGGTTTGGTGGGAGTCGGCGTCATGGCGCTCCAGCTCGCGGGTGCGCTTGCCTCGCGACTGGCACAGTTCGCGGTCTTCGCCCTCGGCGCGTGCATCACGGTCTGGGCACTGCCTCGACTCCTCCCGAGCGGCACGTTCCGATCCCGTCGGGGTATGCCATCGGCAATCCTCGCAAGGCTGAGCGCGATGGCTTCCCAGGTGGGTCTCGCAGTCATGATTCCGCTGATTCTGCAGCGGGTACACGGGTGGTCCGAGGCCTCTTCTGCCTGGTGGGTCACTCTCGGATCGATCACATGGGCCATCGGCGCGGTCGGCCAAGCGCGCGTTCACGATCCGCAGCTGCGACGCCGACTCCCGGTCGTCGGCGGGGCAATGATGGCGGTCGGAGCGATCCCCGTGGGCGCTCTGCTTCTTCCGTCAATTCCGGTGTGGGTGGCCCTCGTCGGCTGGCTTCTCGTCGGCCTCGGCGTCGGTCTCGTTCACGCTCCCCTGTCCGTCATGGCGCTCGAGGTGACGCCCGAGGCCAAGCACGGGCGCGTCTCATCGTGGCTACAGGTCGCGGATTCAGCAGGACCTGCACTCGAACTCGCCCTCGTCTCAGTGGCCATGAGCGCGTGGGCCGCCACCGCCACGGTGGGCGGGGCGGCCTACGCTCCCTATTGGGTGATTGCTGCTGTGCTTGCGATCCTCACCGTGGTCGCAGTGACGCGGCTGCGTCCCTCATCGGAACGCGCCACGGGTGAGGCAGCTAGCACTCAGTCGTCGTAACGACGCTTGCCGAAGTGGCGGCGTCCGCCCTCGCGGCCTCCGTCGCGCTCCCAACCGCCGTCGCGGCCACCCTCGCGCTCGCGGCGGGCACGCTTAATGTCCTTCTCCCAGCGCTCGGTGCGAACGCTGCGACGAGGACGCGACCCGTCGCCCTTTTCGAAGCGGTGCGGACGTTTCTCGTCGCGGTCCCCAAAACGCCCCTCGCGGTCGCCATAGCCACCGCGGCCACGGTTATCGCGATCATAGTCGCGGCGGTCGCGGCGCTCGAAACCGTCACGATCACCATGGGAGCGCCCGCCGGGGCCCTCGTCCACGCGGATGCGCAGCTGGCGGCCCGACACGTATCCCTTGGAGATACGAGAGAGCTGCTCGCCGGACAGGTCCGCCGTGATGTCGACCAGCGAGAAGGTCGGGTAGATCTCGATATTGCCGATATCGCGACCATCGATGCCGCCCTCGCCCGCGATTGCGCCGACGATGGAACCGGGCTTCACTCGGTCCTTCTTGCCGACCTCGATGCGGTAACGCGTACCGGAGCCGGGTGCCAGGCGACCGCCCCCACGACGACGAGCGCCATTGGCACCGCCCTTGATCGGACGGTCCTTATCGCGGCCGGCCTCGAAAGTTGCGCCGACGAACTCGCCGGACTCATCGAGCTGTTCCTCGCGGCGGATCTTGCCGTTGCCACGGCGATCCTTCGCGACACGCGGAGCCGGTCCCTCGTCTCCGACAGCGGTGGCCATCAGCGCCGCAGCGATATCCTCGACGGACATCTCATCGCCGAGATCGGCAAGCAGGCGCTTGTACATGTCGAGACGACCGCGCTCGATGCGCGCTGAGAGGCCCTCAAGGAGGCGGCTGGCACGGAATTCGGAGACGGCCGCGGGCGAAGGAATCTCGACCTCTTCCATCTCGGTACCCGTCAGCTTCTCGATGCGGCGCAGGCGACCGTGCTCCCGCGGAGTGAAGAACGTGAGTGCTCGCCCCTCGCGACCCGCACGGCCGGTGCGACCGATGCGATGCACGTAGGCCTCAGGCTCACGAGGAACATCAAAGTTCACGACGAGTGAGATTCGTTCGACGTCAAGGCCTCGGGCAGCCACGTCGGTCGCGACCAGCACGTCCAGGGAACCGTTCTTCAGACGCTCGACCATGCGCTCGCGCTCGGTCTGAGCGACGTCACCGGAAATGCCAGCCGCGCGGAATCCACGACCCGAGAGCTCCAGTGACACCTCTTCGACGTCGGCGCGGGTACGCACGAACACGATGGCGGCGTCGGCCTCTTCCTGGCCTTCCTTGATGTGCTGAGCGCGCGTGGCAAGCACACGAGAAAGCGCCCCGATCTTGTGCTTGTAAGGCACAACGGCATACGTCTGATGGATCGTATCCACCGTGGAGGACTCGGTGGAGACCGCAACCTTCACGGGATCCTTCAGGTGCTCACGTGCAACCTTCTCAATAGCAGCGGGCATCGTCGCGCTAAACAGCGCAGTCAGGCGATCATCCGGGGCGCTCGACGCGATCGTCTCGACGTCCTCGGCAAAGCCCATGCGCAGCATCTCATCGGCCTCATCAAGGACCAGCATGCGCACGTTCGACAGATCCAGCGCACCCTTCTCGATAAGGTCGATAACGCGACCCGGCGTGCCAACGACAACCTGAGCGCCGCGCTTGAGCGCACCGATCTGGGGGCCGTAGGGCGAGCCGCCGTACACGGGAACAACGTCAAGGCGGGCAGTGCGAGCAGCAAAATCCTCAATCGCCTGGGCGCTCTGCATGGCGAGCTCACGGGTGGGAGCCAGAACGAGAGCCTGCACGTCACGCTCGTCGGCATCGACAATTGCCAGCAGCGGCAGGCCGAAAGCCGCGGTCTTACCGGTACCAGTCTGGGCAATGCCGACGACGTCACGCAGCTCCAGCAGCGGCGGAATGGCGGCGGCCTGAATCGGCGTGGGAACGCGGAATCCCATGTCGGTAACGGCCTCGAGGATCTCCTCGGGCAGACCGAGACTCGCAAAAGTGACCGCGTCGTCGTCCGACTCCGCCGTTGTCTCGTCGCGTGCATCCTGGTCGGCACCGTCGACGAGGTGACGTTCCTCATCTGCGTCAAACGTATCGTCACGCTCGTCGCGGGCGCGTTCCATGTAGTCCTCAGAGGGCATAGTTGTTCCTTGCCTGTTGCATGTGAGTAGCAAAACCATCGGGGCGGGCCATCTCGGCTCCTCGGCGCGGCCTCACCCATAACAACAAACCCCGCATCCCGCGGGCACCATAACAAGGGGCAGCGCCTCATCGCTACGTTTAGCTTACTCGCCAGACAGGCGCAACGGAGCACGTGGTCGGCCAATTCACTGTTCTACCGCTGTCAGACGACAGCGAGCGCCCCACGACTCACAGGTGCAAACGCGCGATAAAAGAGGCGATCATCACCTGCCGGCTATCTTCGGCGCGCACCGGTGCCACGACCGCACGCTCCACCTCATCACGGCACAGTCCCCTCAGATCGCGAATGACTGCCCGTCGGCGGCGACCCGCAGCCCACCGAGACACTCCTCGATTGATACCCGCGAGAATCACGGTCGCGAGAAGCGACACGCCAACGAGCGCCGTGGGCGCGGGAACGGGACCGAGCGCCGGAACCTGCCAGTCGATGAGCACGGCGCGCCCCAGGTGAACGAGGCCGATCCAGGCAGCGCCGACGAGACACACGACCCAGGCCAGCATCTGCAACCCACCGAGGAAACGAGCGGCCGCAGGAGCACCCGTTGCCACCTGCATGTTATCCGCGACCTCACGGTGAGCAGCAGCCGGAACATCGCGCGCACCCGCCAGTGCCCGCTCCACCAGCCGAGCGCGCCATGCCGAGGGACGCCCAGAAGAGCGCTCCCCTACTTCGCGGCGCACAGCATTAACAAACGAGGCCTCGTCCGACGGGGAACGTGTGGGCAGTGTTGGCGTCGTCGCCCCCTCTACGCGAGAGTCCTCATCCAGGTGGAGGCGACGCAACGGATCAGCGCCCAGACGCGCAATCCAGCGAAGCGGAAGCCAACCACCCTCTCGCCGACCCGCACGCATCGTGGAGGCGGCCACGGCCTCGGCGATGATCGGTGCACCCGCCAGGTCCGCAGCAGCGGAACACAGGTCCGACGCCATGCCATCGGTCTCAATGCCGCGGACGGTCCCGTCGATCCCCACAGCGTCTCGAATCAGCACCGCAGCCTCGCGGAGCCCCTGGCGTGCCCGAGCGGCCTGGCGCGACACGCGTTCCGTCTCTTTCGACAGATGCTTCACGAGCGCAGGCATCCCCTCGCCGGTCGTTGACGCAACGGACAGGACCGTCGCGTCTTCCATTCCCCGCTCGGACAGGAGACGTCGCAGGTCTCGCTCGATCGCCTCGCGCTCAGCGGCGCCGACGGTATCAATGTGCGTCAACACGACAGTCACCGACGCATGGGAGGAACGCAGCCGGGCGAGCCACTCGTCATGCAGCCTTGCATCCGCATACTTCTGGGGGTTCACGACAACGACGAGCGCATCAACGCGCAAGGCGAGGCGCTCCGCGATGTCCGCATGACCGGTCTTGATCGAATCAATATCGGGCATGTCGATAACAACCGTGTCTCCAGGCAGCGCTTCAGGCGCTTCTACCCTGCGGGCAATCCCCAGCCACCTGAGCAATTCCTGCGGCGCACGGCCACGCGGAAGCACCGCGCACGGCTCGTTCGTCGTGGGACGTCGGACGCCAGCGGTCACGACCTCTCCCCCGCTCAGAGCATTCACCAGCGACGACTTACCCGCACCCGTCCCACCCAGCATACCGATCACGCACCACGTCGGATCGATCTCGCTGCGCTCGGAGGTAATGTCGATCAACTGACGAATCTGGGAGAGAGTGGCCTCATCAATATCCGGAGAAGCCAGCGTGCAAATTTGATCAAGCTCTGAGGCCGCCGAGGCGACCGTGCCCTTCGAACGCCTCATGCCAGCACCTCCCGAGCGTCCCCCAGCGCTTGCTCCAGCGCATCCAACCGCACGCCCTCGTCGGAGCGATCCAGTAGTGCGGACACGGGCTCCACCACATCACTCAGGGACGTGGCCGCGAGCCGCTCCAGCGCATCCCGCGCCTGCTGAGCGAGAGAACGAACGGTACGCTCACCGAAATAGGACTCCAGGACCGTCTGAGACAACGCAGCCGACGCGCCCGCGACACCAACTTCGAGGCCCGTGATGCCACCCGTCATCGCAAACACGCTCACCATCAGAGAAATCGTCACGACGTTGATTCCACCGGCGAGAAGCCGACCGCTCACGTGCGAGGATTCAGCCTGGCCACGAATGATCTCCGTGACCTCGGCAGTCCACTCCTGGGCAGTGCGGCGCGCACGCTCAGACACCTCATCCGCGTTTAAGAAAAGAGCGAGCGCAGGGGCCGATCCGAGTACCGGGCGGGCGGTACGCAACGCGTCTGCCCACGCCTGGTGATACTGGTCGGCCAGGCGAGCCGCCAAGCCACCCGTCAGGTCACGCTGTACCTGAATATCCGGAGCAGCCTCACCACGCAACGCGCCCTTGATACGAGCAGTCACACCCGACATAAACCGGGAAATCGTGCGCGTCATATCCCACGAGCCGAGCACTTCGGCGATACGAGCACTCACTTCGCCACGCAACACGTCATCGCTCGACGTGGACGCAACCTCCCGCGCGCGAGAGACAACGATCTGCTCGATGCCTTCGCCGGCCTGCTCATACGCGTGTTGACAAGCACGAGCCCCGTCGAGGGCACGCACGGATTCCTCACAGGAAGAGGAGACCGCTCCGGTGAGCGAGCGGCGGACAATGGCTGCACGCTCCGCGGAATCGCGGCCAATCGACTCCAAGAAAGAGCCAATAGGAGCAACCGCTTCGACAGGCAGGCGCCCCTCCGTCAGCGGCTGCTCCTCGACCGTCACGATCATGACCTCGCCCAGGCCACGCTGGCGCGCCAGGGACGCCAGATCTTCGCGAACCTCCTCTGCGGCCCCGACGGGCACGCGGTTGAGTACGATCGCGACGCGCAGTCCGCGGCTCCCGGCCTCTTCCAAGTGCCTCCAAGCCACCGCATCCGCGTAACGAGCCGCAGTCGTCACAAACACCCACAGGTCGGCGCCATCGAGCAGCTCTGAGGCCAAGCGCCGATTTCCGTCCTCGACGGAATCGATATCTGGAGCATCGATGATGCCCACGGTCGGCCACAGAGTTTCCTCGACCGTGATCGTGATTGCATCGAGGCTGTCCCCGCCCGAGCCCTCGCTCTTGGCCAGGCGCGGCAGTACACGATCCGACATAAACCAATCGCGCTGCTGCGGGGAGCAGATCAACACGGGGCGACGCGTCGTCGGACGCACCGCTCCTGCTCGACTCACATTGCGGCCCAGCAGCGAATTGACAAGCGTCGACTTACCCGAGCCCGTTGAGCCACCGACGACCACCAGCACGGGCGCGTCCGCATCCTCTAGACGTGGTAACACCACGTCCTGCAAGCGCCGCAGTGCACGCTGCGCGTCACCGCGACTGCCATCTGGAATCGCCGAAAGCGATTCCTCAAGTGCATGTGTCAGCGAGCGGGCTGCATCAACGGCCGTAAGGGACACTCAGTCCGTCACCTTCTCGACGGTGGGCACTGCATCGGCCTCAGGCAGAATCCAAGAGTGCGGATCAGCCTCAACCTGCTCGCCACTACGAATGTCCTTCACCGTATCGGACACGCCCTCGTCACCCGGGAACCAGACGAAGGGGATGCCGCGCTTATCGGCAAACTTAATCTGCTTGCCGAACTTCGCGGCGCTGGGAGCGACATCCGTCGAGATACCGCGCGAACGCAGCACAGCGGCGATCGCCTCCGAACGCTCACGCTGTTCCTCCGCAATGACCGCAACGACGACCGCCGTCGGTACCTTACGGGATGCCTTGACCATCGGCGCAGAAATCATGCGAGACACGAGGCGTGAGACACCAATCGACAGACCGACGCCCGGGTAGGTGCGCTTTCCGTCCTTTGCTAGGGAGTCATAACGTCCGCCCGAGCAGATCGAGCCAAGGTCCTCATGGCCCTCAATCTCCGATTCATAGACGCTACCCGTGTAGTAGTCGAGGCCACGCGCGATCTTGAGGTCCGCAACAACCGCGCCCGGCATGCGCTTATTCGCGGTGTCCAGCAGCTCGGTGAGCTCACGGAGGCCTTCCTCGAGCAGCTCGCCGCCAACGCCAAGAGCCGCAAGGCGGGAGCGTACCTCACCAGAATCCGAGGTGCGGATCTGCGCCATCTGGAGCAGAACGGACGCCTGGTCGCCGTCAATACCGGCTTCAGCGAGCTCACCGGCCACGCCCTCCGGGCCGATCTTGTCGATCTTGTCCAGGCCACGCAGGGCAGCCTCAACGTCCGACACGCCCAGGGACTCACACACACCCTGGACGACCTTGCGGTTGTTGACGAGCACGCGCACGGGCGGGATCGGCAGGTTGTTGAGGGCCTGCGCCATCACGAGCGGCAGATCGACCTCAAAGTGGAAGGGCAGCTCTCCGTTCCCAACGACGTCGATATCCGCCTGCGTGAATTCACGGAAGCGACCGTCCTGAGGACGCTCGCCGCGCCACACCTTCTGGATCTGATAGCGCTTGAACGGGAAGTCCAGTTCGTTTGCGTTCTCCACCACGTAGCGGGCGAAGGGAACGGTCAGGTCGAAGTGCAGGCCCATGCCTTTATCCTTGGGTGCACGAGCACCCGCAGCCGCGGCCTTCAGCGCCTGTAGGCGATCCAGAACATAGATCTCCTTGGAGGTCTCACCCTTGGCTTCCAGCTGCTCCAAGGTCTCGACCGCCCGGGTTTCGATTCCCGCAAACCCGTGCAATTCAAACACGCGCCGCAGCTCGTCAAGGACATGCATCTCGATGATGCGGCCCTCCGGGAGCCATTCGGGGAAACCTGACAGGGACGTGCGAGCCATGAAGCTTTCTTTCTGTGAGGGAGGAGGCGCTAGCCGATACGGCGTGCGCGAATCAGATATTGATTTGAGGTTATCTCATCCGCCAGCGTCGTGGCCGGACCATGTCCGGGCACAAGGACCGTGCGTGGGTCAAGAGCGTTGGAAATCGTACGCAGCGAATGACGCATTTGCGTTTCATCACCACCGGGCAGATCGGTACGTCCGACGCTGTCTTTGAAGAGGACGTCGGCGCTCAACGCCCACGGGACCGTCTCCGTCGAGGAATAGAAGGATTGATTATTCACGCGGATATCCAGCGGGCTCTCACCCAGGAAGACCGCGGATCCCTCGGTGTGGCCGGGAGCTGGGACCATGCGCAGCCACACGCCGGGCACCACTTCGAAGGAATCCGTGGGCACGTCACGCAGGTGCGCGGGCCTCACCCACTCACCGACGAAGTCCGGCACCGGCATGGGAAGGAACGAGGCCGGGTCATCCATGCGGTACATGTCGGGGCCCGGCAGGTAGACCGGCACGCTCGAACCATCAGGACCCCACGAGGACACCGCAGCGGCATCCCAGACGTGGTCGGGATGGCCATGGGTGAGCAGAACCGCGCCCACGCTCACACCCTCACGCTCAAGGACCTCACGGATCAGGTGCTGGATGCCGGCCGACGGATCGACGACAAGGGCTGTGCCCGCCCCGGAAGGGACGAGCACAAGCCCATTCGCCGCGTAGAAGGGCGACGGAATAACGTGAAGACGCATGTCACTCCATGGACGAGGAGATTTGCGCGAGCCACGACCGCTTGGTCTCAAGGGCTTCACGAACGCTCTGCGCGGCCTTCTCATCGCCCTTGGACTCGGCATCGGCGAGGGACCGCTCGAGCTGAGCGATCTGTTCCTCGAGCTGACCGACCATGCCGGCGGCACGGGCGCGCGTCTCCGGGTTCGTGCGGCGCCATTCCTTTTCTTCCGCTTCGCGGACGGCCGCCTCGACAGCGCGCAGGCGACCCTCGACGCGGTGCAGGTCGGAGGAAGGCACGCGACCCACCTCTTCCCAACGGTCCTGGATCTGGCGCAGCTGCGCCTTGGCTCGTTCAATGTCGGTCACCGGCAGGATCGCCTCTGCGTCCACGAGGATGGCTTCCTTCGCCACGAGGTTCTCGCGGTACTCAGCGTCCGTGGCCTCATCCTTGGCGCGACGGGCGTCGAAGAAAACCTGCTGAGCGGCGCGGAAGCGCGCCCACAGCGCATCGTCTTCCTTGCGGGAGGCGCGCGGGGCGGCCTTCCAACGGTTCATCAGCTCGCGGTAGGCGCCGGAGGTACGCGACCAATCCTCGGAGGAAGACAGGGCCTCGGCCTCGGCGATCAGAGCCTCCTTCACGCGCTTTGCTTCGGACTGCGCCTGGTCAAGCTGGGAGAAGAACTGACGGCGGTGACGGTCAAACTGGGTACGCGCAGAGGAGAAGCGCTTCCACAGCTCGTCCTCCACGGCCTTCTCCAGGCGGGGGCCGCGGCGCTGAAGGGTCTTCCACTCTTCAAGCAGGTCACGCAGCGTCTGGCCCGACTGCTTCCAGTGCGTCTTCGCGGGATCCTGCGCAACAATTGCCTCGGCACGCTCGACGACCGCGGTGCGTTCGGCAAGAGCCTGAGCCTTGGCGGCCTTACGTTCCTCGCGGGCCACCTCCTTGCGCTCCTCGGCAGCCTTCTCGACGGCCGCAACGCGCTCGCGCAGCGTCGGGATATCACCGATGACATTGGGAGAAGCGACCTGCTCGCGCAGCGTCGCGAGGGTCTGGTCGATGTCGCGCGGGCTCAGGCTCGCCAGCCGATCCTCGAAGAGCTTGATCGTCGCCGCAAGGTCGGCGTAACGGCGCTCGTAGAGAGCGTAGGGAGAAGCGGGAATGCCCTCGGGGAAGCCGCCGATGACGCGCTCCTCATCTCCATCCTTGACATAGACGGTCCCATCCTCGCCAATGCGGGCGAAGGGATGATCAGGCACCTCAGATACTGCGATCGTCGCCGAGGAGGCAACATCCTCAGGCGTCGAGGGAGCAGCTTCGGGAGCAGTTTCGTTATTCGGAATCGGCGTCGTGGTCACGATATTCCTTCTAAGACGAGGGCTTACGCCCGGCGCGGGTGTGTGCCGATGTGACACACACATCTAGTGTGTCACATCTAACGAGGAGGGGAAAGCGAATCACCCGAAAAGGGGACGGATGTAACACCCTTTTCCCGCTGATCGGCGCAGGCCACCCCCGCCTCGTCTATGAGTCAGCGCCGATGCGCACCGCCTCAAAGACGCCGTCGACCCGACGCAGGGCGGAGAGGACCGCATGGAGATGACCGAGATCGGCCAGCTCGAAGGAGAAGTTTCCCGAGGCGACCTGATCCCCGTCGGTCTTGAGTGCGGCCGCGAGGATATTGACCCGATAGTCGGACAGGACGCGCGTCAGATCGGACAGCAGGCCGCCGCGATCGAGCGCACGTACCTCGATCTGAACGCGGAAAGGAGCCCCGAGTCCCTTCTCGTTCCACGACACGTCGACGAAACGCTCAGGCTGTAGCTGGCCCAAACGCACCGCGTTCGCGCACGTGGAGCGATGCACCGAAACTCCCTGGCCGCGGGTAATGAAGCCCACGATGTCATCCCCGGGAACAGGAGTACAACACTTGGCGAGCTTCACCCAGATGTCGTTAGGACTCAGTCCGGCGACCGTAATCGCCGCATCGCCGCTAGGCTCCGAGCGAGGCTTCTGCGAACCCGGCGTTACTCCCTCGGCAAGCGTCTCCTCCGTACCGTCTCCCCCACCCAGGTTGTCGACGAGGCGGGTCACGACGTTTTGCGCGGAAATATGTCCTTCCCCAACAGCCGCGTACAGTCCGGATACGTCCGGATAGCCGAACGACGTCGCTACCGACAGAATCGAGTCGTGATTCATCAGGCGCTGAAGAGGCAAGTTCTGCTTGCGCATCGTGCGAGCCAACGCTTCCTTGCCTGCCTCGATAGCTTCCTCGCGGCGCTCCTTCGAGAACCACGCCTTGATCTTGGAACGCGCACGCGGGGATGCAACGAAAGCAAGCCAATCGCGAGACGGACCCGACTTGTCCGACTTCGACGTCACGACCTCAACCGTCTCACCCGACTCCAGGCGTGTATCGAGCGAGACAAGACGCCCGTTGACCTTCGCGCCCACGGTCCGGTGCCCGACCTCCGTGTGCACGGCATAGGCAAAATCAACGGGAGTCGCGCGCGCGGGCAGGACGATGACCTGCCCCTTCGGTGTAAAGACGTACACCTCGTCGCCGGCGATCTCATAGCGCAGCGAATCGAGGAACTCCTCGGGGTCACCCGTCTCGCGTTCCATCTCGACCAGTGCACGCAACCAGTTCGCCTGCTCGTCCGAGCTCATCCGATCGGAATCGCCGCCCGTAGCATTCGGGTTCTGCTTGTACTTCCAGTGTGCCGCCACGCCATGCTCGGCGCGCTCGTGCATGTCGAACGTGCGGATCTGGATCTCCACGGGCTTGCCACCCGGACCGATCACCGTCGTATGCAGGGACTGGTACAGATTGAACTTCGGCATCGCGATGTAGTCTTTAAAGCGACCCGGGATCGGATTCCAGCGCCCATGCAACGACCCCAGGACTCCGTAGCAGTCCTTGATCGACTCCACGAGGACCCGGACCGCAACCAGGTCAAAGACCTCGTCGAATGCCTTCCCACGCACGATCATCTTCTGGTAGATCGAGTAGTGGCTCTTCGGGCGACCACTCACCGTCCCCTTCGTCCCCGAGCGCCGCAGATCCTCCTCGATCTGGTCGATGATGTCGCGCAGGTATTCCTCACGCTGCGGAGCGCGCTCGGTGACGAGGCGGTCGATCTCCTCGTAAATCTCCGGATACAGTGTCTTGAAGGACAGCTCCTCGAGCTCCCACTTCACCATGTTCATGCCGAGGCGGTGAGCGAGCGGCGCGTAAATTTCGAGGGTCTCCTGGGCCTTCTTCGCCGCCGACTTCGCAGGTACGAAGCGCCACGTCCGGGCGTTGTGCAGGCGGTCCGCCAACTTGATGAGGAGGACACGGATGTCGCGACTCATCGCGACAAGCATCTTGCGCAGGGTCTCGGACTGTGCAGCAGCCCCGTAGTGCACCTTGTCGAGCTTGGTGACACCGTCCACGAGGTTGGCAATGGCTTCTCCGTACTCGGCAGCCAGCTGTTCGAGGGTGTAGTCCGTATCCTCGACCGTGTCGTGCAGCAGTGCGGCGACGAGCGTCGGCGTCGTCATACCCATCTCTGCGAGGATGGTCGCGACAGCAACCGGATGGGTGATATAAGGCTCGCCAGACTTGCGCATCTGTCCGCGATGATGTTCCTCAGCGGTGCGGTACGCACGCTCAACGACGCTGATATCCGCCTTCGGATGGTTCGCGCGCAGCGCACGCACAAGCGGCTCAATCTCAGGGATCGTGGCGCGCCCTCGCGAGCCAAACCACACGAGGCCGGAGCGCACCCGGGAACCAGCCGCCGGAAGCGCGGAGCCTGTTGTCATGTCGTCGCTGCTCATGGCCCCATGATAGCGACGAACGAGCGGGTCCGGGGATCAGACGATCCCCGGACCCGCTCACTGTCAAGGAGCAGTGCTCACAGATGCAGTGCGGTCTCCACCATTACATCCGAGAGCACCGAGCGCCCGCCCAGCGCATCAAGCTCGAGCAGAACGGCCACGGCCTCGACGGACGCACCACACTGACGCAGCAGCCTGACCGCTGCGTTTGCGGTACCACCAGTGGCGAGCACGTCGTCAATAATGAGGACACGCTGGCCCTCGTGGACGGACTCCGGATGCATTTCCATGCGGGCCGTGCCGTACTCGAGCTCATAATCGACGCCGATCACGTGGCCGGGCAGCTTGCCGGCCTTACGGATCGTCAGCATGCCGAGTCCGAGTTCGGCTGCCACGGGGGCACCGAGGATGAAACCGCGCGATTCCAGGCCCGCGACGGCGTCGATACGGCCCTCGTAGCGCGCACCGATCAGCTCGACCAGTTCCTTGAATGCCGGACCGTTCGCGAACAGCTCGGTAATGTCACGGAACAGGACACCGGGCTCCGGGAAATCCGGAATCTCCAGAAGGTTACTACGCACCAGGGCGGCGACGCGGTCGCCAAGCTCACCGATCATCGATGATTCTTCTTCCTATGGGGCTGGTTCTCATTACCCAGACGCTGTCCGGGCTTGATCGGAGCCACCTTGACGGACTTCGACGTGGAAGCCTCGCCGGTGGCGGTGCGGTGGTCGCGCTCGTGTGCGACCGCTGCGTTGTGCTCGCGGGTCTTGTTCGAGAGCTCCTGGAACATCACCAGGAGCGGCGACGCGATGAAGATCGACGAGTAGGTACCGGCGATCATACCGACGAACAGAGCCAACGAGATATCCACCAGGGTACCGGGGCCCAGGGCCACGGAACCGATAATAAGGATCGCGCCGACGGGGAGAAGCGCCACAACCGAGGTGTTGATCGA